>Ga0302319_10001914_pt1 | contig 46009 bp, 32 predicted proteins | sample Bog_T0_2_FD_203319 | JGI IMG/M metagenome (GOLD analysis project Ga0302319, IMG submission 203319) | Peat permafrost microbial communities from Stordalen Mire near Abisko, Sweden - Bog_T0_2 | ecosystem: Environmental > Terrestrial > Soil > Wetlands > Peat | place: Sweden: Abisko, Stordalen Mire...
CCCGGCAGGCGGCGGGCAAAGTGGAACAGATACATCGCGATCGCGACGAGGCTGCCCGTCACCACCAGCAGCCACGAGGTCACCTTTGAGAGAAGCGCGAAGGCGCCCCGCCGGTTCGAGAAGTGGAGCTCCTCCTGGAGGGTGGGCACAAAGGCGGCGGTGAGCGCTCCCTCGGCGAGAAGCCTGCGAAAGAGGTTGGGCAGGCTGAATGCGGTGATGAACGCCGAATAAAGCCAGCTCGTTCCAAAAACCGCGGCCGCCAGCGAGTCCCGGAACACCCCGAGGATGCGCGAGATGACCGTCAGGAACGATATGACGCTGATGCTCTTGAGATGCTTGGACAAGGGGACGGGGTGCGGCGCTACTTATCCGCCCTGCCGGCCGCGGGCTTGGCCTCCGACGGCTTGCCCTCCGACGCCTTGCCCGCAGGCGGGCCTGCCTTGGCGTCGGCCGCTTTGCCCGCCGGCTTGGCCTCTGTTCCGCCACCTTTGTCTCCGCCGCCCTCCGCCGGCGGCGGGGGCCCCTTGCGGTAATCCGTGATGTAAAACCCGGTGCCCTTGAAAATAAGGCCGGCCCCGGCCCCGATCAGCCGCTTGACGCCCGTCTTGCCGCACTTCGGGCATTTCTTCAGCGGCGCGGCGCTCATCGTCTGGAAAAGCTCGAATTCATGCCCGCATTTCGGGCAGGCGTATTCGTAGGTTGGCATCGCAGGCGAGTTGTAGGTCTTAAGGCGAAAGTTGAAAGGCGAAACCGCGCCGCGGCGCGATTGGACTTTCCATTTCTGCCATTCGACCCTCAACTTTCAACACCCTTCATGCAGCAGCATTTGCGCTATCTTGCCCGGATAGAGGCGGGCATCGAAAGCTTCCTGCTCCCGGCCGACACCCCTCCCGCCCGGCTGCACGAGGCCATGCGCTACGCCATGCAGGGCGGCGGAAAGCGGCTGCGCCCGGTGTTGGTGCTGGCGGCGACAGACGCCTTTCCGCGGGGGCCCGATTCCGCCGACCCGCTGCCGGCGGCGCTGGCGGTCGAGTGCGTGCACACGTATTCGCTCATTCACGACGACCTTCCCTGCATGGACAACGACGACCTGCGCCGGGGGCGGCCGACCGTCCACAGGGCCTTCGACGAGGCGACGGCGCTCCTGGCCGGGGACGCCCTTCTCACCGAGGCGTTCGCGCTCCTCGCGAACCATTACGCCACGAGGCCCGCGCTGGCTCACGCGCTGGCCCGCGAGCTCGCCTCCGCCGCCGGCAGCCGGCGCCTCATCGGAGGACAGATGGCCGACCTGCTCGCCGAGGGGAAGTCCGGCACGTCCGCCGGGGAGCTGGAATTCATCCACCTGAACAAGACCGCGGCGATGATCGAGGCGTCCCTCGCGATGGGCGGCGCCTGCGCCGGGGCCTCAAGGCAGGAGTCGGAATCGCTACGGACGGCGGGCAGGCACCTCGGGCTCGCGTTCCAGATCATCGACGACGTCCTCGACGGCATCTCCGACAGCGCAACGCTGGGCAAGACGGCCGGGAAGGATGCGCGGGCGGGCAAGGCCACCTACGTGGCTGTGCACGGAATCGCGGCCGCGCGCAATTTTGCCTGTGAGCAGACGGAGGCCGCGGTTTCGGCGTTCCGCCGCCTGTCCGGCGACACCGCCTTCCTGACCTCGCTGGCGGAGGAACTGCTGGGCCGGATCAGGTAGGGCCCTAAACGGCCCTCTGCGACACGAATTCCCGGACCGCCGAAGCGCTGGCCGGAATCCGGTACTTCACGATCGGCAGGCCCTTGAGGGCCTCCAGGCTCGGATGGGTCGGCTCGAGGCCGATCGCGGCCCTTATCGTCTCGGGAAATTTCGCCGGGCTGGCCGTGGCGAGCACAACGCTCGTGCGTCCGGGGTCCAGGTCCTTGAACCCGCAGGCGGTGTGCGGATCCACGATGTACCCAAACTCGCGGTACACGCGGGCGATGATGCCGCTGATCTCCGGATCCGTGCTTCCCGAAGACGTGAATCCGGCACCGGAAGCGTTGCCAAAGTCCGCGAACCTCCAGGTGCCTGAGGCCTTGAACTCACCGAGCGCCGCCCTCACGCGGGCGCCGTCGCCTCCCAGCGCATAATAGAGGAATCGCTCAAAATTTGAGGCCGCCTGGATATCCATCGACGGGGCGAAGCTCGGCCGCACCGGGCCCACCCTGTATTCGCCCGTGGTGAAAAACCTGTGCAGGATGTCGTTCTGGTTGGTGGCGACCTTGAAGCCCCGGATCGGCACGCCCATCCGCGAGAGCATCCAGCCCGCGAGGACGTTTCCAAAGTTCCCGGTCGGGACCACAAACTCGGCCCCCGCCCTGTCTTCCGGCCCCAGTCGGAGCCAGGCGTACAGGTAATAGACGCACTGGGCCAGGAGGCGGGAAAGATTGATCGAGTTCACGGCCGACAGCTTGTGCCTGGCCTGAAAGGTCCTGTCGCCGAGGACCTCCTTAAGGACGGCCTGGGCATCGTCGAACGTCCCGTCGATCGACAACGCAAAGACGTTGTCGGCCCCGGTGCAGGCCATCTGGCGCTCCTGGAGCGGCGACACCCTCCCCTCGGGATAGAGTATGAATATCCCGGTGCCGGGTTTGCCGAGCAGCCCGTGGATCGCCGCGGCCCCGGTGTCCCCGGAGGTTGCCCCCAGCACATTGATGCTGCCGCCTCTCACCCGCCGCTGGTTCTCATAGATGTTGCCGAGCAGCTGCAGCCCGAAATCCTTGAACGCGAGCGTCGGCCCGTGAAAGAGCTCCAGGACGAGCACCCGGCTGGAGAGCCTCCGCAGCACCGCGGCCTCGGGATGGGAGAACGCCGAGTAGGAGCGGTCGACGAGGGCGCGAAGCGTCCCGGCGGGGATGTCCGTCGCAAAGCGGCTCAGGAACTCAAAGCAGAGTCCGGCGTAGTCCAGCGTGGCGAAATGATCCAGCTCCCCGCCCAGGTCCGGAAGGCTCTCGGGCAGGAAGAGTCCGCCGTCGGGTGCCAGGCCGGCGGCCACGGCATCGGAAAAGGAATGGGGCTCCGTCTGGCCGCGGGTGGAGATGAAACGCATGGGACTCGGCCGTCCGTCAGGCCCGGTCCAGCTTGAAGGCCGAATGGACGACCCGGACCGCCTCGTCGGCCCGCTTCCTGTCGATCGCCACCGAAATCTTTATCTCGGAGGTGCTGATCATCTCGATGTTGATCCCGGCATCGGCCAGCGTCTGGAAAAGCGTCGCGGCCACGCCGCTGTGGGTCTTCATGCCCACGCCGACAACCGAAAGCTTGGCGATGTCCTCGCGCACGGCCACCTCGCCGCCGAGCTCGTCGAGCACCGGCCGGAGGGCGGCCACCGCCTTGGCCGAGTCGGCCTGCGGCACGGTGAACGTGAGGTTGGCCAGCCCCTTCAGGCCGACATTCTGCACGATCATGTCCACGTTCACGTGGGCGTCGGCCAGCGCGCGGAATACCTTCGCGGCCGACCCCGGCCGGTCTGCGATATTGCTGATCAGGGCCTTGGCCTGGTCCTTGTCGGCGGCCACGCCGCGGACCACGACCTGTTCCATATAGGCGACTTCTTCTTTCACGAGTGTTCCTGGGTTTTGGTTGAAGGAGGAGCGGACTTCGAAAATGACGCCGAACTTCTTGGCGAACTCGACGGATCGCGACTGCATGACCTTGGAGCCCGAGGCCGCCAGCTCGAGCAGCTCGTCATACGAGATCTCGCCGAGCTTCTGGGCCGACTTTACGACGCGCGGATCCGCCGTATAGACGCCGTCGACGTCGGTGTAGATCTCGCACTTGTCGGCGCGGAGGGCCGCGGCCAGGGCGATCCCCGTCAGGTCCGAGCCACCCCGGCCCAGGGTGGTGGTCTGGCCCGCCTCGCTGATGCCCTGGAACCCCGCGACGATGACGACCTTGCCGTCATTCAGGTCGCGCTCGATCGGCTTGGCGTTGATCGTCCTGATCTTGGCCTTGGTGTGCACCATGTCCGTGAAGATCCCGGCCTGCCCGCCCGTGTAGCTCACCGCCTCGACTCCGATGGCCTGCAGCGCCATCGCCGTGAGCGCGGTCGTCTCCTGCTCGCCGATCGCGAGGAGCTGGTCGAGCTCGCGCTCGCTGGGGTTGGGGCACAGCTCCTTGGCGCGCGCGATCAGCTCGTTGGTCACGCCCGCGCGGGCCGAGACGACGACGACAACCCGGTTTCCCTGGTCGCGCGTCGCCTTGATGCGTCCTGCCACGATCCTTATGCGGCCGACGTCCCCGACGGAGGTGCCTCCATATTTTTGGACGATTAGCATGGGTGTGCGAAAAAGGGGTTTGGATCGGGCTGTCCGGCCCGCGGCGCCGCGCGGCCCGGCGGCGGACTCACTCGTCGAAATCGCCTATCCGCAGGAGGAGGGGCGGCTCCATCATGCTTCCGAGTCCGGTCAGGGTCCGGAGCGTCGCCTGGATCGCCCGTTCATTGCTCTCGTGGGTCGTGAGCACGAGCGAGGCCGCCCCGGGAATTCCGGCGGGATGCTGGATGACGCTCGCTATGCTCACCTGGCCCCGCGCCATGACGGACGCCACCCGGGCGAGGACCCCGGGCCTGTCCACCACGGTGAGGCGCAGGTAATAACGGCAGCGGATGTTGGCCGGCAGGGCGAGCCGGCAGCCGCCGGACCTTGGGCGTCCGGGAGCCCCCGCGGCGGGCGCCTGCGGCGCGTTCCGGATCAGGGCCACACCGTCGACGATGTCGCTGATGACGGCGCTGGCGGTGGCGTCCTGGCCCGCGCCGCGGCCTATGTAAAGGGTGGTTCCGACGACGTCTCCCGTCACCGAAACGGCGTTGTACACGCCCCCGACCCCCCCGATCACGCTGTCGGCCGGGAGCAGCGTGGGATGGACCCGCACGCTCAATTCCCCGCTCTCAAAATCGCGGCGGATCACGGCGAGGAGCTTGATGCGGTAGCCAAGGGTGGCGGCATTCGCCAGATCGGCCGGGGTGATCCGGTCGATGCCCTCGACAATCATCTGGTCCGGCCGGACCCAGACCCCATGCGCCAGCCAGGTGAGAACCGACGCCTTGTGCGCGGTGTCCCAACCGTGCACGTCAAGCGACTCGTCGGCCTCGGCATAGCCGAGCCGCTTCGCCTCGCCGAGCACCTGTCCGTAGGGAAGCCCGAGGGCCGCCATCTGGGTGAGGATGTAGTTGCAGGTCCCGTTCAGGATGCCGTGGATGCTCGGAAAGCGGTTTGCCACAAGCCCCTCGCGCAGCGCCTTGATGATCGGTATGCCCCCCGCCACGCTGGCCTCGAAGAGGAAATGGCCGCCGTGCCTGCGCGCGGTCTCGAAGATCTCGGCGCCATGGGAGCAGATGAGGGCCTTGTTTGCAGAGACAACCACCTTGCCCCTCGAGAGCGCGGCGAGGGTCACCTCGCGGGCCAGGACTGTGCCGCCCATGAGCTCGCAGACGAGATCGATCCCGGGGTCGGTCGCGACGGAAAGGGCATCCGTCGTCAGGCGGGACCTGGGGATGCGCACGCCGCGGCGCTTGCGCAGGCTTCGTACCGCCACGCTCCGGAGCTCAAGCCTGGCGCCGAGGCGGGATTCAAGCTCGGCGCGGGATCCCTGGAGATGCTTCCAGACGCCCTGGCCCACGGTCCCGAAGCCGCAGAGTCCAATGTTGATCCTTGGCGCGCTCATTTGGGGTCGGCCTTCGCCGCGCCGAACCTGTGCTCCGTGCCGCGCACCAGGCGGCCGATGTTCCCCCTGTGCCGTAGGATCACAAAGCACGCGACGAGGGCCGCCATGAGGTCCAGGAGCCTTATCTCCCGGAAATACCGCGCGGCGAGCGGCAGCACCGCCGCCGAGAGAATGGAGGCAAGCGAGACGTACCGGGTGGCGAAGAAGACGATGAGCCAAACCGAGATGGCGGAAAGGGCTACCGGCGGCATGAGCACCAGGAATCCCCCTGCGGCCGTCGCCACGCCCTTTCCGCCGCGGAAACGCGTGAAACAGGAGAACGAATGGCCGGCCAGGGCGGCCATGAGGCCGGCCACCCCCAGGAACTTTGTGACAAACACGGGCGAAAGGATGCCCTCGGTGTCGGTCCATCCGTAGAAACAGATAGGCAGTCCCGCGGCCAGCGCCCCCTTGACGGCGTCCAGGGCAAAGACGGTGTAGCCGGCGCGTGCGCCCAGAACCCGCCGCACATTTGTGGCGCCCGGGTTGCCGCTGCCCGCCTCGAAGATGTTGATCCCGTGGCGACGCGCGACCAGATGGCCGAAGGGAATCGCCCCGATGAAATATCCGGCGACGGCCGCGACGAGGACCGGCACCGCGAGCAGGCCGAGGTCTTCCGGGCCGGGCAGACCGATATGGCTCAGCAGGTTCAAAGTTGCACGAACTTCGCCAGCTTGATCGCCGGGTTGCCCTTGATTTCCTTCCGGGCGCCTTCACCCGGTTCGGTGTCCACCCTCACCACCATGTAGGCGGTTCCGCCCGGAGTGAGGCGGCTCAGGGACATGTCCGCGATGTTCACCCCCGCCCGCCCGAGGATCGTCCCCACGGTGCCGACCATGCCGGGCTGGTCCACATTCTCGAGCACGAGAAGCTTGCCCTCGGCGACGACCTCGACCTCGCGGCCGTTGATGCCGACGATCCGGGGCCGGTTGCCCTTCCCTGTCAGCGTGCCGACGGCCGAGAAGACGGCTCCCTCGGGGGTGACCGCCTCCACCTGGATAAGCTCCGTGTAGTCGCTCTCCCCCGTCGACTTCGTCACTTCGACATGGATGCCGAGCCGCTGCAGAAGCACGGGGGCATTCACAAAATTGACCTCCTCGCCGCTGATCCGCCGCAGGAAGCCGCGCTGCACCGAACGGGTGACCGACGCGGCGTCGACATCCACCATCCTGCCCCAGTAGGTCACGCGCAGCGAGGCGATCTGCGGGGTGGCTATCTGCTGGACGAGCGTCCCCAGCTTGGCGCCGAGGTCGAGGTAGGGCCCGAGCGCGGCGAGGCCGGCCGCGTCGATGGAGGGCATGTTCACGGCGTTGCGGATCACCCCCCCGTTGAGCACGTCGGCAATCTGCTCGGCGATCTCCACGCCGACGGCGTCCTGCGCCTCGGCGGTCGACGCCCCGAGATGGGGCGTGAGCGTCACATTGGGAAGCTTTCGCAATTCGCTCTCGGCCGCGAGCGGCTCGTCCTCATAGACGTCGAGCCCGGCCGCGCCCACCTTGCCCGACTTCAGGGCCTCGAGGAGGGCCGCCTCCTCGATGATTCCTCCGCGTGCGCAATTGAAGATGCGCACGCCCTTCTTCATCTTCGCGAACGCCGGACCGTTGATCATGTAGCGGGTGTCGTCCGTCAGCGGCATGTGCACCGTGATGAAATCCGACTGGGCCAGGACCTCGTCGAGCGTCGCCGCCTCCACCTGCATCGCCTTGGCCCTGCTCGGGGCGAGGTAGGGATCGTAGGCGAGCACGCGCATTCCGAAGGCCTGGGCGCGCTTGGCCACTTCGCTGCCGATGCGGCCGAGTCCCACGATGCCGAGGGTCTTCCGAAAGAGCTCGAGGCCGGAAAAGCTTTTCCGATCCCATTTGCCCGCCCGCATCGAGGCCGCCGCCTGGGGAACGGGACGGGCGCCGCAAAGGATGTGCGTGAAGGTGAGCTCCGCGGTCGCCACCGTGTTGCCGGAGGGCGTGTTCATCACGATCACGCCCCTTTCGGTGGCGGCTTCGACATCCACATTGTCCACCCCCACCCCGGCCCGGCCCACCACCTTCAGGTGATGCGCGGCCGCAAGGACTTCCGCCGTGATCTTGGTCTCCGACCGGACTGCGATCGCATGGACGTCCCCGACCAGCTCAAGAAGCTTCTCCGGCGTGGAGCCATAGGCCTCCACGACCTCAAGTCCGGGCTGCTGACGCAGCCAAGCGACGCCTTTGGGTGAAATCTTGTCGGCAACCAGTACTTTCATGGGGAAAAGGGCTTCAATCGAATGGCACGAAGGCGGTTCAAGCAAGGAAAAGCCGAGGGCGGGGGCCGCTCCCCACATCTTGGCAAACTTTTGTCCGATGGCCGTTAATTTCTGGCACTTTGGATGCTAGCAGGGTGTTGAAAAACTACGATGAGCCGTCGTTGCGATCAGAATACGCTCTCCGCAAGGCGGGGCTGCCGGGCAAGGCTCGCTGAGCATTGCACCGGCAGCCCCGCCTTGCTCGCGACCAAAATAGTTTGTTGCGCCGGCCATTGTAGTTTTTCAACACCCTGCTAAGATGCGTCTATCCAAAAATGGCAACTGCCGCTCAGTCAAACGGCCGCGACCTTCGCCTTGATTCCCTGCGGGGCCTGCTGCTGGTCTCAATGACGGCCAACCACTTGCCGAGCGTCTTCCGTGTCTTCTCCGACCAATCGCTCGGCATCTTTTCGTCGGCGGAGGGCTTCATCTTCCTGTCCGGTCTCCTCGCGGGCTGGGTCTACACGCGCCGGCTTCGCGCCACCGGGCCGGCGGCCCTGCATGAGGCAGCCACCCGGCGGGCCTCCCTGATCTATCGCTGGCACGTGATCTCATTCCTGGCGTGCCTTGGCATTGTCCAGCTGGGGCAGTACGTCTTCGGCTTCTGCTCGACGACCTCGCCGCAGCTCTTCTACTCCCATCCCCTTGGGGCGGCCCTTCTCGGGATGGCGCTCCTGCACCAGCCCGGACTGCTCGACATCCTTCCCATGTACTGCGCCTTCGTGCTGATGCTCCCCTGGGTCCTCCGGGCCCTTGAGGGAGGCCACCGGCTTCTGGTGATCGCGGCGAGCACGGCTCTTTGGCTCTCCGTGCAGTGGGCGCCCCCCATCGACGGGGCGCCGCTGTACCCGATTCACATCGGCACGTTCAACCTCTTCGCGTGGCAGCTCCTCTTCGTGCTGGGCGTGGTCATAGGCCACGCCAGGGCGGCCGACCCGTCCTCGGTGCGAATGCGCCCGAATCCGATCCTGATCGTCCTCACGACGGCCGGCGCGGCCTATCTTTGGATCGTAAACCGCTATGCCTCCCCGGAACCCTGGTCCGATCGGACATTCGGGATCCTGCTCAACAAGCCTGCGATGGGATTCCTGCGCATGGCCGATTTCGGCATGGTGGCCTACCTCATCGGGATTCTCGCCGCCGCCTTTCCAAGGCTCTTCGAGTGGAAGCCCTTCGAATTGCTCGGGAGGCACTCGCTGGTGGTCGTCGCGACCCAAAGCGTGGTCGTGATGGTCCTCCTGCAGTTCCCCTCGCTCTTCGCCACGCAGTTCGCCAATTGTGTTACGAGCCTGGGAGCCTTCGGGGTCCTCTTCGTCGCCGCGGCGGCGCACGAGCGCTTCCAGGCCTCCTGGAGAGGAAGGGCCTCCGCCCGGCGCCCGACCCCAAGCGGGGCGGAACCGAGCCGGGTTGCCTCCTGATCCCATGACCCCCACCAGGCTCGACGAGCAGGTCAGGTTTCTTATTGAGGCGGACAAGCTCAAGGAAGTGTTCCGCCAGACCGTGTGCACGCAGAGCCGACGGCCCGAAAACGACGCCGAGCACTCGTGGCATCTTTGCCTTTTCACGATCGTCCTCGCCGAACACGCGAATGTTCCGGGCCTCGATGTCCTCAGGGTCCTCAAGATGGTCATCCTGCACGATCTGGTGGAGATCGACGCCGGCGACACCTTCGCCTACGACGTCCCGGGGCGGGTCGGGCAGCACGAGCGCGAGGCACGCGCCGCGGACCGGATCTTTGGGCTCCTGCCGGCCGACCAGGCGGCCGCCTTCCGCCTCCTCTGGGATGAATTCGAGGAACACAAAACCCCCGAGTCGAAATTTGCGGCCGCGGTCGACCGCTTCCAGCCGATCCTTCTCAATCTCAACTCCGAGGGCGCCGCCTGGCGGAAGCACGGAATCACCGAGGACAAGGTGCAGGCCCGCAACGCCCACATCGCGGACGGCTCGGTACGCCTATGGGAACACATGGAGGTGGGTATCCGCGAGGCGGTCGCCTCCGGCATACTCGCCCCCGCTACCGGGGATTGAGAAAATCGCGCACGGCCTCAACGACCTCCCCCCTGGGAACCTCGTGTTCGGCGCGCTCGGTGAGGTCCCGGAATTTCACGACGCCCTTGGCCAGCTCGTCCGCCCCGTAGATCAGGGCAAGCCTGGCCCCGGATTCGGCCGCCGCCTTGAACTGTTTGCCGAAGGCACCGTCCTTGAAGGGGTACTCCACCCTGAATCCCGAGGAGCGCAGGGCATGGATGTCCCCAAAGGCCGCGCTTCGCTCGGCGGCCCCGCCGATCACGCAAAACACATCGGGCGCCTGGGTCGTGGCCGGCGCCAACCCGCGCTGTTCGAGGAGAAGCGCGAAGGTCATGTCGCCGATGGCAAAACCTGCTGCGGGAAGGGCCGGTCCTCCCAATTTTTCCACAAGATCGTCGTAGCGTCCCCCGCCGGCCAGGGCCCGGAGTTCCCCCTTGCGGTCAAATGCCTCAAACACAAATCCGGTGTAATAGGCCAGCCCGCGAACAACGCCGAGGTCCGTTGCGACGAACCTCGAGAGCCCCATGGCATCGAGTCCCGCGAGCAGCCTCTCCCACTCCGCCAGCCTCGTCGCAAGCCTGGCTGCGGGCCCCTCGGAAAGCGTTCCCGCACCCGCAACAGCACTCCGCAGGGCATCCAGAGATCTGATGCCGAGAAAGGCGACAATCTTGTCTTTCAGGGCCGGGGCCAGGGCGCCGTAACTTTCGGTGTAGGCGCGGAAAGCCTCGTCTCCGAGCTTCTCGTGCCTGTCGATGGCCACAAGCACCGCGCGGGCGCGTTCATCGTCGAAACCGAGCGCCTCCAGGTAGTGAAACCATAGGTTGCGGTCGCTCAGGCGCACATAAAAGTCCTCCTCCGTGAGCCCGAACGCCCTAAGGCATTGGATCAGAAGGGCGATCAGTTCGATTTCAGCCTCGGGGCCCGCCTCGCCGAAGATATCCGCATTCAGCTGCGAAAAGCAGCGGCCGCGGCCCTTTTGCATCCTCTCATAGCGGTAAAACTCCGCTATGCTGAACCACTTGATCGGGCGCTTCAGGGCGCTGGCCCTGGCTCCCACGAGGCGGCAGACTGTCGGCGTCATCTCGGGACGCAGGGCCACTTCCCTCCCCCCCTTGTCCGTGAAACTGAAAAGCTGGGCCTCTATTTCCTCGCCCGACTTGCGCTTGTAGAGATCGAGTGGCTCGAGCACGGGGGCATCGTACTCGGAAAAGCCAAAATTATGCGCAGTCTGCCTCCAGATGCGGAAGATGTGACTGCGTTTCGCGAGATCCTCAGGGTAGAATTCGCGAAAGCCGGGCAGGGTCTGGAACGCAGCCATGGGAGCCGGATACTGGAAAAAGCCCTCCGGTGCGAACCCCTTCTGGAATTATGTCAGCTTGGTGATGTCCAGTTTCTTCAGCTGCTGCTTGAGGATCTTACCGGATTTGAACTTAATCACGGCCCGTTCGGGGATAATGACTTCCGCCTCGGGCTTGTTTGGATTTCTTCCGATGCGCTGCTTGCGGACTTGCACTTCAAGCACGCCGAAATTTCTCAATTCGACGTTGCGTCCGCCGGCCAGGGCATTCTGAACGATGTCGAGCGTCTGTTGGACAGTGTCGACAATCTGCTTTTGCGGGAAACCGGTCTTGCGGTAGATTTCCAGCACTATCTCTCGTTTGGTCAGGTTTGCAGACATGAGTATCCTTTTGTTAGAGCTTCCACCCAAAGACTATAAAGTATTTTCCTAAATCGAATTACGTCAATCCTAATGACTGGTTTTTCCCAAGGCCGTTTTGACCACCCACTTTGATGCCTGACCCCGCCTCCGTACGGTCCATGTTCGGGAGGATTGCCGCCCGCTACGACCTGGCCAACAGGATGCTGAGCTTGGGCTCCGATGCGGCCTGGCGCAGGAGATTGGTGGCCGCCGTGCGCCTCGCAAACCCGAAGCGGGTGATGGATCTCGCCACGGGCAGCGGGGATACGGCTCTGGCGCTCAGCGGCGCGCTGCCCTCCGACGCACAGATACTCGGCATGGATTTTTGCGAGCCCATGCTTGCCGAAGCGCGAAAAAAACAATCGGCCGCCGGACTCGGCCGCATCGCCAACGTGCGCTTTGAGACGGGCGATGGAATGGCATTGCCCTTGCCGGACGGAAGTTACGACGCCGTGACGATCTCCTTCGGGTTGAGAAACATGGCCGACCGGGGACGTTCGCTCTCGGAGATTCGGCGGGTGCTGCGCCCCGGCGGCCGGCTTTTCATCCTGGAGTTTTCCCAGCCGGCGCCCTTTGTGCGGCCCTTCTATCTGCTTTACCTCCGGCATGTGCTCCCGCGCCTCGCCGGCTGGATCAGCGGCGACCGAAAGGCCTATGTCTATCTGAACGAGACCATCGAGAGTTTCCCCGGCCGGACCGCACTCTCCGCGGAAATTGCGGCCGCCGGCTTCTCAAGCGTCACCGCGGTTCCCATGACCTTCGGCATCGTCGCTTTGCACGAGGCGATGGCGTGAAGGGGTCAGGTTAATTAAACGATTTCCCGCAGCCGCAGTTCTCCTTGGCATTGGGGTTCTTTATCTCGAATCCCTTGCCGTGGAGGCCATCGTCAAAATCGATGTTTGAACCCTCGAGCTTCACCAGGCTTGCCGGATCGACGAGAATCGCAACGCCCTGGCTCTCGAAGACGGCATCGCCCTCCTTTGGCTCGTCAAACGACATTCCGTATTGGGATCCGGAGCAGCCACCCTCCTCGACAAAAACGCGAAGCTTGCCTGTGGGCGCAGCCGATGCGGCTCGCATGGAGCGCACCTTCTCGGCCGCCTTTGGGGTTAGAGAGATCATTCAAGGGCGAAGCTAGATCCGTCCGGGCGCTTGTCAAACGGGCCCCTTCCAAGCCGCTTCAGTCGAGCACTTTTTGGCCGATATCGTATGCGGTCATTGCTTACAGCATTTTCTGGGCCAAAAATGGATTATGTTCTTGCGCAAGTTTTCCAACCCCGGTATTTGTCTGTCGGCCCGCCAAGCTTTGCCAATTTATAACATTATTGATTGATAAGTTTTTATAACTTGAAAACGAACGCATGAGCGGACCTGGATTCAGGCACGAGCTTCGCCAGAGACAGACGCAATCCACCGTCCTTGCGCCCCAGCTCCGGCAGTCCCTGAAGATCCTGCAGGTGGCCGCACTCGATCTCCATTCGGTGATCCAGGAGGAGCTCCAGAACAACCCCACGCTCGAGGAATTGCCTTCCGAGGACATGAGCCTGGAGAAGTCCGCCGAGGAGAAGAAGGACGCCGAGAATCGGGACACAGCCGATTCCGATCCCGGCATGGCCTCGATAGCGGACACCGACGACAAGAAGGAGGAGATGGATTTCACCAAGGAGTTCGACATCCTCGGAAAGCTCGACGAGGACTGGCGCGACTATTCATCGACCAACGGAGGGGCCGTCTCCTACTCGGCCGAGGACGCCGAGCGGCGCCAGCACTTCATGGACTCGCTGGTCAACGAGACCTCCCTCCAGGAACACCTCATGGGGCAGGCCGATCTGGCCGAGCTCGCCCCTGCGACACTCGCGGCGATGAGGCACCTCGTCGGAAGTCTCGACGACCGCGGGTTTCTCACCCAGTCGCCGGCCGACGTCGCGCTCCAGAGCGGCCTTCCTCTTGCGGCCGTTCACGAGGCGGTCGCGGCGCTGAAGGCCTTCGATCCGCCCGGCATTGGGGCGATGTCCCTTTCGGACTGCCTGCTGATCCAGCTTGCGGCAAACGGTCGCGGCGAGTCGCTCCCCGCCCGGATGGTCCGGGACCATTTTGACCTCCTCGCCCGCCGGCGCATTCCCGAACTGGCCCGAAAGCTCGGCGCCAAGGCCGACGATATTCAGGCCGCCATCGAGGAGATCGGCAAGCTCGACCCGGCCCCGGGCCGGCGCTTCGCCGACGACAGCAACCGGGTCGTGGTCCCCGATGTCACGGTCGTGAAGGAGGGCGACGAATGGAAGATCATCCTCAACAACGACTACATCCCCCGCCTTCGCATCTCCAGCACCTATCGCGACCTCATCGCCAAGGGCGAGCTCACGCGGCAGGAGCGCGACTACCTTCGCGAGCGGATGCGGTCGGGCAAGTTCCTGATCGATTCCATCGAGCAGCGCCAGAGGACAATCGAACGGATCACGCGCGAGATCCTCACCGCGCAGGCCGCATTCTTCGAGCGCGGCGTCTCGCAGCTCCAGCCGCTGACGATGACGAGGATCGCGACGATCGTGGGCGTCCACGAAACGACCGTCAGCCGCGCCATCGCCAACAAGTACATCAAGACGCCCCACGGCGTCTTCGAGTTCAAATATTTTTTCACGCCCGGCTACCAGGCCGACGGCGGCGCCGCGGTCTCGAACACGAGCGTCAAGGAGATGATCGCCGACACGGTCGCGACGGAGGACAAGGCGTCGCCCCTCAGCGACCAGGAGATCGTCGCCGGGCTGCATGGCAGGGGACTGACCATCGCCCGCCGCACCGTGGCGAAATACCGCGAGGAACTCGGGATACTTCCGAGCAACCTGCGCCGGGACTACAAGTAGCCTCCGGCGAGGTCGGGAGCCGGGTCAACGGCATCAAGCCGCGGCTCGCCTATCATACCATTCGCGACTGCGCAGGCAGATGCGGCAGACGGACAACATGACCGGAACCTCGACGAGCACACCGACAATCGTCGCCAGCGCGGCTCCGGAGGACGGGCCGAAAAGTGTGATGGCCACGGCCACCGCCAATTCAAAGAAATTGCTGGCACCGATCAGTGCTCCGGGAGTGGCGACATTGTGCGGCACCCGAAACCCGCGCATGAGCAGATAGGTTAGGCCGGAATTGAAATAGACCTGAACCACGATCGGCACGGCGATGAGAACCACCGCAAGCCAATGATCGAGAATGTTGGCGGCTTGGAGGGCGAAGATGAGCACCAATGTGCCCAGCAAGGCCACGATCGTGACTGGCTTGAAGTGCGGCAGGAATGATCGCTCGAACCATTCCAGGCCCCGCCGGCCGACGAGAAACCGGCGGGTCGCCCAGCCGGCGAACAGCGGTATCACTATGAAAACGGTCACGGAGGTCAGAAGGACGGCCTTTGGAACGACAACTCCGCTCACGCCGACCAGCACCATCACAATGGGTGCGAAGGCAAAAAGCATGATCAGATCGTTGATCGCAACCTGGGCGAGGGTGTAGGCGGAATCCCCGTCGGTGAGGTAGCTCCAGACAAAGACCATCGCGGTGCAGGGTGCGGCAGCCAGGATGATGAGCCCGGCCGTGTAATCCCTGGCATCGGAGGGCGAAACCAGCCCCAGGATGCGCCCAAAGATCACGTGGAGGAACAGCCATCCGAGAGCCGCCATGCTCAGGGGTTTCACGAGCCAATTGACGACCAGGGTGATGACCAGGCCCCGTGGCCGTTTCAAGACCGCGGTGAGGCCACCGAAATCGATCCGGAGCATCATGGGATAGATCATGAGCCACAGCAGCGCGGCTATCGGGATGTTGACGTGCGAATTCCGGCCAAACTGCAGGGCGCCCAAGTCCCGTACCACGCCGGGGAGAAGCTGACCCAGGCCGATTCCGGTCCCCATGCACAGCAGCACCCAGAACGACAGGTAGCGTTCAAAGAAATCGAGTCGCTTGGGCGAGGTGTTCGGGGAAGGGTTCATAGTCCGGGTCAGTCGCCGTCGCCTGCCTTGACTCCGGCAGTCGCGAGCAAAGCCGGGTGGAGGATCTGACGGGGCAACCCGAGGGCGATCAGGGCGGCGAGAAGTGCGAAAACAAAGGTGCCCCAGAGGCAGCCTTGCAGCCCGGCCCATTCAAAAAGCATGCCGGAAAGAAGACAGCCAGCCAAGCGCCCGCCCGCATTGGCCATGTAGTAGAAGCCGACGTTCAGGGCGACCTTGTCGCCATCCGTGTAGTCGAGAATGAGGTAGGAGTGGACGGCAGAATTGAGGGCAAAGATGAAGCCAAACATGGCCAGGCCCCCGATGATGCCCGCTTGGGGTGACATTCCCCACATCAGGGATAGCGGTAGGGCGGCGGCGGCGGCGGCCAGCAGAAATGCGGTTCCAGCCGCAGCCGCTCCGGTCGGAGCGTGGGAACGCCAGAATGCCGGCGCCGAGGACTGGACGATTCCGTAGCCGATGACCCACAATGCAATGAAGGCGCCAACTTGGGAAAAGCTCCATTTGAGCGTTCCTTCGAGGAACACCGGAACCCCGACCACAAACCAGATGTCCCGGGCGCCGAAAAGGAATAGGCGGGCAGCTGAGAGGATATTGATCTCCCTTGTCTTCGAGAAGATTTGCCGGAAACCGACCTTCTTCCTGGTCAGGCCCATGTCGGGCGGCAAAACAAACCACGCCCCTGCCCATACGACAAAGAGGCCGCCCGCCATCCACCGTAGCGCTCCGGCGTAACCGGCAGCGTGCAGGAGAAACCCGCCGACAAAGAACCCGACCCCTTTCAGGGCGTTTTTCGAGCCGGTCAGGATTGCCACCCATTTGAAGAGCGTCCCCTTTTCGTCCTCGGGCACCAGAACCTTGATGACGCTCTTGGAACTCATCTTCGTGAGGTCCTTGGCGATGCCCGAGAGCGACTGCATGAGCATCACGTAGGCGACCGACCATTCCCGCGGCCACGCGGGATTGAGTTGGGCCAAAAGCCCCAGGGCGACCACCTGGAGCACCAGCCCGCCCAAAAGAGTGACCCGCAGACCCATGCGGCTGCCGATCCACCCCCCGATCAGGTTGGTCACGATCCCGAAGAACTCGTAGAAGAGGAAGAGGAAGGCCAACTGGACCGGGCTGTATCCCAGGTTGGCGAAATGCAGGAGGACCAGCATCCGCAACGCGCCGTCCGTCAGGGTAAATCCCCAGTAGGCGGCCGTGACGAAAATGTAATTGCGGAGATTCAATTTTTTAGAGGCTCAGGCTCACCTTCCGCGCCAGTTCCACCATCCGGTTGGAATAACCCCACTCATTGTCGTACCAGGCATAGATTTTCACCAGAGTTTGGTCCACTACCATGGTTGAGGGGGCATCGATGATCGCCGAGCGCGGGTCACCCTTAAAGTCCACCGAGACGAGCGGCCTTTCCTCGTAGCCGAGGATTCCCGCCAGGGGGGCTTTTGTCGATGCCTGCTGCAAAAGCCGATTGACCTCCGCTGCCGTCGTAGGCCGCTTGACCAGAAATACGCAATCGGTCAGCGACGCATTGAGCAGAGGCACCCGGATCGCGTGCCCATTGAGCTTGCCGAGCAACTCGGGATAGATGAGGCCAATGGCGGTGGCAGAGCCCGTCGTGGTTGGGATCAGCGACAGGCCGGCAGCGCGGGCGCGCCGCAAGTCCTTGTCCGGCTTATCGACAATGCTCTGGGTGTTGGTGGCGTCATGCACCGTGGTGATCGCGCCGCGCTCGATGCCGATCCCCTCATGAATCACTTTGACGATGGGAGCGAGGCAGTTGGTCGTGCAGGAGGCATTCGTGAGCAAGCGATGCTTGGCCGGATCGTAAAGGTGGTCGTTGACCCCCAGGACGAGATTCATCGCGTCCCCCTTCACAGGGGCGGCGACGATCACCTTCTTCACGCCTGCGGCAAAATACGGGGCGAACTCCTCCGGCTTGCGGAACTTGCCGCTGCACTCCAGGACGACTTCGATTCCGTGATCGGCCCACGGAACGTTGCCGGGCTGGGATTCGGCCGTGAAGGCGATCCTTCTGTCACCGACCCAAACGGCGTCCTCCGCCGCCCTGGCCTCCCGGTTCCATCGACCTTGAATGGAATCGAAATTCAAAAGATGGGCGGCGCATTCCGGGCCTCCTTTCACCTCGTTGATGAGGGCCCAGTCAAATTCCGGCCATTCCGAGGCGACGCGGTAGCAGAGCCGGCCGATGCGGCCGAAGCCATTTATTCCCAAGCGGGTCTTTTTCATGGTATTGTTTCCAGACTATTCCACATCGGCGGTTTTCTGGAGCGCCCGCCTGCGCTGCTCCAGGTTACAGGAAGTGAGACGGAGGCAGCACGGGTGAACGGCCCGGCTCGCAGAGACAGGCGTGGATGGCTACCAACCGCATTCCCTTATGGGAATATGGCATTTGAATATCCGGCAACAAGAATATGCCCTGGCAGCATTTCGTAACATGCGCGACGGGCCCGGCTGCGGCTCCTATCAGGCTGTTGGAAAACTATGCTGGCCGGCGCGACTAGCGATTTTTGTCGCCCTTTGGGTTGCGTCAGAAGCCGCTCCCGCGGCGTTGGCTTGGGCGGGGATAGCCCCTGTGAGGATTGCGCACTCGGCCGCCCGCAGGGCGCCCACCGAGTGCGTCCATGCGGACTCGGCTTCGCCTCGCCATCTTCGCGCTGGCGCGCTGCGTCCCCCGCCCAGGCCGCCTTGCGGAGAGCGCCTTCTGATCGCAACGACGGCTCAGCAGAGTTTTTCAACAGCCTGCTATATCTTGGCCGAGGCCGCGCTGCGGCGCCCAGGCCTCCTGGATTTGGAGGGAGGGCAACAGATCGGGCTGGTGTCAGCGAATCTGGCATGCAGCTTCCTGAGTTTGGCGAGGTCGGCCTGGAAAACCGATTTCTCGCGGGCGCAGTCCTGAAGGCATGCGAGATTGGCTTTCAGTTCCGGCGACGGCTTGGCCGGCAGGCGATAGACCATCCAATTGGCCTCTCGTGTCGCCTCGACCATGCCGTGGCCGCGAAGGTAGGCGAGGTGCTTGGAAATCTTGACCTGGCTCTCGTCGAGCAATTCCTGGAAATGGCACACGCAGAGGGGACCGTGGCAAAGGAGGTTGATGACCCGCAGGCGGGTCTGATCGCAGAGGCACTGATAGATTTCAATGAGATCCACGGCCTTCAGCATGGGATGAGCGGCATAGACCTCAAGCCGGAGATGGGGAGTGGCATGTTTCCAATCCTCTCCAATCCATTTTCCCGCGAAGCTCGCGAAGCGATCCAATCGCCTATCCAGAAAACGGAGGTATGCTCAAATTTCACTCGCCGCATTCGCAGTGCTTTCGCGGGGTCGCCTCGATGACGCGACCACGCCGGTCGAATTCAAACCGGCAGCACTGATCGAGCATCTTCCGCAGCATGGCCCGGGCGCGTTGAACACGGCTTTTGGTCGCGGTCAGCGTGAGATGCATTTCCTTCGCGACCTGCTCCAAGGGAGCCCCCTCGAATTCATGCCGCACCAAGGGCTCGCGGTGGGCGCGGGGGAGCCGGCCGATAAATCGGCGTAGCGTTGGGGTTAAGTCCACCGCCGCCTGTTCGGTCGGACCCTCGACCGCCTCATCCAAAGGAAAGGGCACGTCGTTCCTCCGGTTGCGATAATGGTCGATCACGGCGTTGCGAGCTATCGTGTAGACCCAGCCTTGCAGCCTTTCAGGATGCCGGAGGCCGGAAAGGCGGGAGTGAATCCGATAGAATACCTCCTGGAGCAGATCATCGGCATCGGCATCGCTTCGGGCGCGGGCTCGCAGGAAGGCGCGAAGCGGCTTGGAAAACTCGCGCCACAATTCGGCTGCCGGCTCCGGGTTGGATGCGCGTGCCTCGATCATAAGTTGAGCCAGTTGACCGCCCATGCCTGCCAGCCTCAGGTGCAACAATTCGGCGCGCAACAGGCCGCACCGGGTTTGACCGCAGTGACCTCCGCCGCAAAGACCTTCGACTCAAATCCGCGCTTTGCTTCCCAGCTGGTGATGACCTGGGCGCTGTTCCCCTTGGGTTTGACAGAGATGTCTTTGAACCCCGCCTCTTCCAGGATGCGGATCAACTCCGTCCGTGGGGTCGCGCCCGCAAGGCATCCGCTGTGGAGGGCGAGGTCGCGTTTGATTTCCTCCGGAAGCTCTTCGCGGGCGACTACATCGGAGACTGCCAGGCGGCCGCCGGGGCGCAGCACGCGAAATGCCTCCCGATAGACGGGGCGTTTGTCCGGACAGAGGTTGATGACACAATTGGAGATGATGACGTCGATGGTCGCATCCGCCACCGGCAGGGCCTCGATTTCGCCGAATCGGAACTCCACCTGGGTATAGCCGCCTTTGGCCGCGTTCGCGCGGGCCTTGGCGACCATTTCCGGAGTCATATCGACGCCGATTACCCGGCCGGTCGGACCGACTGCACGGGCGGCAAGAAAGGCGTCGAGCCCGGCACCTGAACCCAGATCGAGCACGGTTTGTCCTGTCTTCAGGGACGCCAAGGCCACGGGGTTGCCGCAACCAAGCCCCAGGTTGGCCCCCTCCGGCACGGCCGCCAGGTCCGATTCGGAATAACCCAGCGTACGCGCCTGCTCGTCGCTTGAACCGCAACAACAGGAAGTGGCTGGCTTTGGCGCCGGCTCACAGCAGGCGCTGACGGGAGCCTCCTCCCCGGTGGTTTGCAGGGTCTCGCCTTCGGCGATCGATCCGTAACGGCGACGAACCGCGGCCTTGATGGTTTCGGAATCAAATGTGGTTGGATTCATACACCCCTTATAGACGATGGATCCCTGGACAGGACGCAAAGTATCGGCAAAACCCATGATGACTGGCTTGGATTCTCAACCCATCTGTCCATGCCCCTCCCCAAACTTTGGTGTAGACCCGACTCATTGCAAGTCCTTGACCTGCAGCTGGTGCCCTCAAGGGGAATCGAACCCCTGTTTGAGCCTTGAGAGGGCTCCGTCCTAGCCGCTAGACGATGAGGGCCAAAGCGGGAGGTAGAAGCGTCCGAATTTAGGCCCTCTCGTCAAGGTGCAAAGCTCGCGAAGGCCGGTCACTCCATGATGTTCACCACGAGTTCCTCATCGAACCACGATATGGTGATTTTCTTGGAACCGCGCTCCCCGCAACAGCCGCCCCCGTTGAGCCCGGCGTCAATATGCACATCCTTCTCCACCTGAGCGGCGGCCAGGAAAGAATCGACGATCACGGCCCGTTCGTTCACCGACGGCGTCGAGATGGCCAGCTTTGCACTCCTGATCTCCTCCGAGGGATACGGGCCCAGCGCCAGGGACCATTTGTCTGAAGAGCCGTAATAACAGGCGCCTCCATAGACACCGAGATTCAGTCCGAACTTTCCGAGTCGAGATTCAAAATCGGAGCGTTTCATGGGTTGAAGGATTCACTTCCCAAGGGCAGGGACGCGTACTTTTTCAAGTCGACGGGACAAATGCAACAACGTCGTGGTCACTCTTCTTTTTGTCGCCGCGCTGCGCCAAGGGGACTGCGGTCGGGCTCCGGTCGGCCTTGGTTTTTGGCCAAATTGTCACATTCGCGTAACCCACGCCGGTTGACACTGTTCGGGAAGAGAATGGCATTTTCCCGAACCCGAGAGGACTGCGTCCCTAACCATCCATGCAAAATATTCCCGCGACAATCGCCCATTTCAGCTTCTTGGCCGCCGGTGCTGCGGTGCTTATAGCCACAGGCGTCGCTTGGTGCCTCATTCTGGTCGGGGACAAGTGAATCCGGCGGAACACGATCAGGGGGTGGCCCTCTGGTCGAGCATCTTGTCGCTGTAATCCTGGACCAGGTTCTCGATCTCGACCCTCGTGCGGCCCACGAAAGGCTCCCGCGCAAGGAACTGTTCGCCCAGGCTGAATTTCTCATAGCGGGTGAGGATTTCGTTGCCGATCCTCTCAAGCGCCGCGTTCTTGGACTCAAGGTCCTCCACGCGCCGTTCCAGCACTATGGCATCCGCCGACTGCCTGGCGCATTTGGCCTCTGCCTGATGCGCCTCCGCCCCGACCTTTGCCGCAGCCCGTTTCCATTGACCAAGGGCATCCTGGAGCCTGGCAATCTCCGCGTCCTGTTCGGCGGCCCTGGACTTGAGCGCCTCCACCGCCTTATCCGAGGCCGCCCTGTCCTCGGCGGAATGCCTCTTCAGGAGGGCGAGCTGTTCGTCCGACGCCTTCTGCTCATCCGCATGGGCCGCCTGGGCGGCCTGCAGGTTGGCGAGGTCCGTCTGGGCGTCGCGGAGCTGGAGCATCGTGCTGCGAAGCACCTCGCGGAGGCGCCCCTGGTCGCTTTCCTGGGACTCCTCGGCGCGCATTTTCCCTGCCGCGAAGAGGGCGAATCCCGCGGTCAAGACCAGGAATGTCATCCGGCTGTGCATGGTCAGAACTTGGCGTTGATGTCGAATTGGAGGTAGTCGTTCTTGTAGGAGGGCCCGGCGATGTCAGTGGCGCTCATCAATTTGGACTCGAGGATCACGCCGGGAGCGAGGACGACGCTGCCGTCGAGCGTGTAGCCCTTAAGATTGGTGCCCAGAAGATCTCCTCCAAAGTCCGCGTCGGTGAAGCCGTCCACCACGGCGTCGGATTCGAGGTACCGGTAGCCGACGCCGACATTCCAATCGCCTCTCTTCTGGAGGACTGCGTCGCCAAGCTTCAGCGTGGCGTTCCATCCCTTGTTCCCGCCGATGAAGGGCGCCGTACCGCCGCCGGAAGGTGCCGTTCCCTGGTTGTTGACCGCCACCGCGGCTATCGCGTTTGCGTTGAAGGCCCGGTTCTCGACGAACTCCCCGACGAGGGAGACCTGGAAGGGCTCGAAATGATTGTAGTCGGCGCGGAAGTCGAACGCCATTTCATGGAAGGGGGTGGCAAGACCGAAGTACTGGAACTGGTCTGTGGTCCCGTTGTTATTGAGGGGGCCGGGCACGATGTCCCTGATCTCCATGTAGGTGTTGCCGTTTTGGGCGAATGACGGACGGCTGGCATCGGTGTTTCCCGCATCCGATGACGTAAGCGGGGTGAACGGGGTCGAAAGCCTGCCTTCCACGTTCTTATAATAGTAGTAGGCGGCGGCGGCCTTGAAACTGAGATCTCTTCCACCAGTCCAGCTGGCGCCAGCCTGTACGGCCTCGAGCCACTTGTCATAGCTCGGGAATTTCGCGGCGTTGTCGGTCGCAAAATTGAGGTCGGTGTTGAAGACCGGAAAAACCCCGCCCACCAGGAAGGGTTTGACCGAGTCGACCACCCTGCCGTTGCGGTGCACCTTGAACGGTATCGAGGCGGCTATCCCGTCAAAGGCGAGGTCGGTGGCCCAGACCAGCGAGGTGCCGAAAAAGGGATCGTCGAACCGGCCCAGGGTCAGCGAAATGTCGCGGGTCGGATCGCCCCCGGTTTGGTATTTGATATACGCCCGGTCGAGCCAGAGGGCGTACTTGCTGAAGTCACCCCCCTGGCCCGTCCCCGCGGCGCCCAGGGTCTGGTTCTCCGAGACAGGCTGGTCGTCGTTGCCCGTGGCCAGCCGGAGGCCCGCGGTGAATCCGTCGGCCAGGTCCACGGTCTCACCCATGCGGGCCCGAAGGCGCATCCTTTCCCTGTCCTGGTCCACGTTGTATTGGGGCTCGGAGACATTGCCCGCCAGATCGAACGGGGATCCGGTGTTGATGGCGTTGAAATTCGGGAATGCATTGCCGCTATTGTCGTTTGTCTTGTGGTTGAAGAGAAACTCGTAGCGCACGCGGATGTCGCCATAAAGGGTGAAGCGGGAAACCCATCCGGGCACCGGCTGGGTGCCTCCCCAGCCCTCCTTGCGAGCCTCGGCGAGAAGGTCGTCCTTGACCTCCTCGCGCAGCTCATTCTTCACAACCTCGGGCACGTAGGCGACACGGACGGTGTCGTCCGATCCGGACGGGGCGGCCGACGCCTGTGCGGGCTGGGCAACGGTTGCACCAGTCTGGGCGGGAGCCGCGGCCGGTGCCTCCCGCTGGGCCTCGACAGGGGCCTCGGCTGCAACCGCGGGGGTACTCCCGCCGACCGCGGGCGCCTCTGCGGCAGTCGCGACCGGGAGCTGGGACGGATCCGCAGGCACCGTTGTCACGGGAATGGGCGCCTCCTGGGGAACGGCCGCCACCGGGGCGGCAGTCGTCTCCAGGGAGGGCTGGACATAGGGCGCAGCGGGAGGTGGCGCCTGGGCCGGAGCTGCCACCACAACCGGTTCGGGCGGGGCGGGAGCGGCAGCCTGGGGCTCCGGGACGTTTACAGGAATCGACTGGGCTGCTGTTGGGACGGTGGCGGGCAGGGTGCCGCCCATCAGTATCCTCGCGGCCTCCCTTTGGGCCTCCGCCATCCTGGCAACGCTTGCCCGCGCCTCCTCAGCCTGCCCGACTGCGGCCTGCGCCTGGGAAAGCGCGGCCTGGGCCCTTGCGGCCGCTGCGTCGGCCTTGGCCGTGGCCAGCAGGACCTCTGCGGCCTGGACCCTGGAATCCGCGGAGTCGGCCTCGGCCTGGGCTATGAGTTCCGCGGCATCCTGCTTGCTGAGCGATCCGCGCGCCACGAGCCGGTTGATCAGATCGACCATGGCCCCCTGCTGGGCCGGGGCCCGGGGCGGCGCAGCGCCGGCATCCGGCGCTGCCTGGCCATTCAGGGAGGCGGCGGTCCAGCCGAGGAGGGCAAGGAGCGCGGCGATCAGCAGTAGGGAGGTTGATTTCTTCGGGGACACGGAGACGCGAGAATTAAAGGGGGGATCAGTTTGGACGGCGGGCAACCAGTCGCATGACAATCGGCATGGGCATGTCCCTGGGCGGAGCCTCGGGCAACTGCAGGCCGGTGATTGCGTCGCCGATCGCTCGGTTGAGCGCCGGGTCCTCCATCGAGGCGTCGAGCTTCACCTTGGTCACCCGACCGCTGGCATCGGCCCAGATGCGGACTCTCCTGGCGAACTCGGACCGGCCGGTGACGGTGTTCCTGCTCAACGCCTCCTGTATGGTCTTCTGCACCTCGCCCGCGTACCAGCCGAACCTGCTGTGGTGCCCGCCCGTCCCGCCTCCGCCGAGCTTCCCCCCGCTTCCAGGACCGCCGAGCCCAAAGGCGTCGCCCCCGGGTCCGGTGACGTTCGTGGTGACCGCGGCCGGAGCCGGGCTCTTCGGGCTGTTGTCGGGCTTTTGCTCCGGCTGATCGATCGGATCCTGCTCGATCATCTTCTGGACGACCTCCTTGGGAGGCTCCGGTGGGGGGGGTGGAGGGGGTGGCAGGGGACGGATCATCACGACCTCGGGCATCATGCGCCGGGGAGCCGCCGTGCCTCCCTTTGTGATCTGGCCGATCACCATCGCGCCGACGGCCAGGACGATCCCCCCGATGCCGACGACAAATCCGTACTTCTGGAGAAAACCCCTCTTCTCGTAGCTGTCGTCGTAGTTCATCGGATAAATGCCGGGCCGGCCCGGCGCTTCATGACCTCGCCTTGGTTGCAAGCCCCACCTGGGAAAGGCCGAGCCTTCCGAGGACGTCGAGCACGTCCATGATCGCCTGGTACTGCGTCTGGCTGTCGCCCTTGATGACGACGGGGAAATCCGGGGTCACCGCCTTCTGCTGCGCCAGGCGCTGCTCGAGTTCCTGCAAGGTGACAGGGACCGTATCGAGGAAGATCTTGCCCTCGTTGTTGACGGAGATCGCCTTGGTCTTCGGCTTGGCCAGACTCGGGGCCGCGCTGGCCTTCGGCAGGTTGACCTTCACCCCCTGCACGGAGGCCGTGCACATAAGGATGAAGATGACGAGGAGCACATACGCCAGGTCCAGCATCGGCGTGATGTTGATGTCGTCGTAGGGCTTCTCTTCCGCCTGGACTTGCATGGGTCGGGGGATCGCGGTCACTCAGAGGTGCCACCATAAAACTCCGCGAGCTTTGTCACGAACTCGTCGATGAAGACGTGCATGTTGCTGGTCGCCGACTTGATCTGCGTGACCAGGTAGTTGTAGCCGAAGAGCGAGGGTATTGCCACGGCGAGACCGGCAACCGTGGCGGCAAGAGCAGCGGCGATGCCGGGCGCGATGGCATTCACGTTGACGTCTCCGGCCTGGGCGACGGCCGCAAAGGTGATCATCACACCCACGACCGTCCCGAGCAGGCCAAGGAAGGGTCCGCCGGAAATGGCGATCGTCAGGAGCACCATCTGGCTGCTCAGGCGCTGGGACTCCCTGACCAGGCCGCCATCCAGGCTGGCCCGGATGGCCTCGATGGAACGGGCGGAAACGTATTTTTTCCCCGCGGCTCCGTTCCCCCGGTCCGCGGAGAGCCGGTGCCGGATCTCCCCCACCCCGATATGGTAGATGCGGAACAGCGGCGAATGCCTGGTCGCGTTACGGGCTTCGGCTCCGGGGGCGGCGCCCGACTTCAGCTTCGCGCCCTGCTGCGCCGGGGGTTCGTCGTCACTGTCGAGCACCGACAGGTCCGCGGCCACTCGGCGCCACTCCTTCAGGAAGAGCTCGTTGCCCTTGTTCACCCTGTTCAGGTAGCGGGCCTTGCCGATCATCACCGCCCAACTGACGCAGGACATCACGGCAAGCAGGCCGATGACCACCCATCCGTCGGCGGTGAGCGAACCGAGAATCACCCCCACGTACCCTTTCTTCAGGAACCCGAACCAGCTCGATTGCTGTTCGTCCTCGCCGATTGTCAGGAGCCTGGAGGCGGGATCCCCGCCCTGCCCCGCGGCTGCAAGCCTCAGGAAGCCCCCCGGACGCGCCGTCCTCGAGATCTCAAGCTCGTCCATCTCCCCGACGAATCCTGTGGCTCCCGGGAGCATTGAGCCTGCGCCGCCGTCGCCGCCGAGAATCGCGGCTGAGTCGAGCGCCGGAAGCTGCGCCGCCACGGAGGAATACTGGGCGCCGTCGAGGTAGATTGAGATGCCTCCGCCCGCGGCGACAACCGCCAGGTGATGCCACGAGTTGGGGGCGACCGGCGGACCGGCCTGGTTTCTCAGCCCGGCGCCCTGGTAAGTGACCGCCACAAAGGGCGAACCCATGTCTGCGCCGATGGCCAGGAAATTCGTCGCATCGCGGCGGCTGAACAGGATCGCGTTTGCCTGCGGCTGGCCAAACTTGACCCAGGCCGACCATGTCATTGAGCCGCCCCCGGTCCAGGCAAGCGAAGGGGACCCCGGGATGGTCACCGCGGCTTTCCCATCGAGCCGAAGGCCGCTGCCGATCAGAGAGCCATCCGCGGCGAGGCCGGCGTTCTGCGCATTGTTTCCCTGGCCCGTGAAATCGTAGCTCGGTTGTCCCCGCTCGTTGAAATGGTACACCAACACCGTGTCGGCGTCGTAGGTATCCTTGGCGTTCTCCACCTTGACCGCCTTTGGCCCGGCATTCCCATAGTAGAGCCAGAAGACGGTCTTGGAGCCCGGCTTCAGGTCGGGAACGTCCACCCAGACAAAAGCCTCGTTGAGCAGCGAGTCGAATTTCTCGATGTGGTAGGGGAGCAGCGTCTTGTCGTCCGCGGCGACAAAGCGGATGTCGGTGCCGTCGGCCTTCGCGTCGGCAAAGCGGAAATTGCCGTCAAAGAGCCTGATCAGCACCGGCGATGTTCCGATCGCATCCGAAATGGGCACGCCTGAGGCCGAGGCATCCAGGGTGATCTGTTTGCGGAACGTCCAATCGCCATCCCACCAGGCGCGGGCGGGAGCCACCCATGCAATCAGCGCCAGCAGGAGGATGGAATTGCGTTTCATCGGCGGGATTCAGTAATCCAGGCCCACGCGGAAAGTGACCCGCAGGTCGTGGGCTCTCGTGTAGGCCTCGCTGTCGAGGGGATAGGCGACATCGCAGGAGCTGCTGAGATGGTCTCCCGCTGCCAGGCGGCTTCCAAGGCCGACACTCGACAGCGCAAATCTCGACTGCTGCTCGGGGAGGGGATCGATCAGGGCGAGGCCGCCCGCATCGCTGAACGCATAGACCCGCCAGTCTCCGGTCTTGAGTCCAAACCACCCGAGAAGCGAGGGACTGCGCAGTTCGAGCGTCGCAAAGCCCCCGTTGTCGCCGACCGTCTCGGACTCCAGGTATCCGCGCACGCTCGACTGGCCGCCGCCGCTCATTTCCTCGCTGCTCACCAGGGGTTCGCTCGCCAGCTGGCCCTGCACCTTGGCAAAGACCTGCAGGCCAGCCGGGAGGTTCTGGGTGTGGGAAAGGTCCCCGTGAAAGGTGATGAAGCTGCCGTCCGCGCCAAAGCGGTTCCGGTCGAACGTCGAGGGGCCGCTCCCGAGCCCCCGGAAATTGAAGGCCGTCCCCACGTTCAGTTCGGTGACAGAGCCCTTGCCTCCCAGGCCCACCAGGGTCGCCGAGTAGGTGGCCGTAATCGGAAAATACGTGATCGGCGTGACGATCGCCGCCGACGCGGACGACGATCCGGCCTTCAGCGTCTGCTGGTAGTGCTTGTAGTTCACCGCCAGCGTGAAGGAGTGGGAAAAATCATCCCAGTCCCTCCCGGTGGCCCAATCCTTCCCGTTGGGCAGGGCATAGATGGCCGCCAACTCGAGCGTCCGCCCCGGGCCCGCAACCGTGGACCCTCCGAGGGTGGATATGTCGCTGTCCTGCTTTGTTCCCTGGACCAGCAGGCTCAGCCGGCTGAGCCCTGAAAAATGCGCAAGATAATAGGCCGAGAGCACCTCGGCGTCGGTGCGCCGTTCCGGGGCCACCTCAAGGCTCACGCCCGCACCCTGGCCAGATTGGGCGAGGTTGGAGTCGCTCACCGATGCGGTCGCGCGAAGCGGTGTAGTGTTGGGGCTCCTGTAGTTGTTGATCTCCGCACTCGCGTGCACCGGCGGCGAGTCCTTCACGTCAAGGTTGATGTTGAACGTCCCCGGGGCGGCGCCCGGCTCGAGCGATGGCGTCACGGTCCTGTCCTTGAGCTGGTTTAGGGCGATCATGTCCCGGTTGACGTCGTCGAAGTTGATGACCCGGCCCTCGGCCAGGGAGGGAGCCTCCGTCTTGATCTTCTCGGGGGAGAAGAAGCGGGCTCCCGTCACCCTCAGGCGCGCCACCGTGCCTTCCGAGACCCGGAGGTGCACCACTCCTCCGTCACCGATCTGCGCGTCGTATTGCACGGAAGCGGCGCCAAATCCCCTTGCCCGATAGGCCTTTTCGAGCGAACTGCAGGCGGCCTTGACATCCTCCTCGGTCCGTCCCGGGCCCAGATAGGGGTAGACGGCCGTCTCAATCTCCAGGCGGGTCAACCCGTGGGCGCCGTGCACCCGGTATTCCGAGATCAGAAACGCAGCCGGCGCCTCGGCCGCAAGCATGCCCAGGCCGGCCGAAAACGGCAGGGCGAGCAAAATGCGCAACCACCTGACGGGAAGTGCAGTTCGCCCGGGATTCACGGGATGGACCGCGGGGACCAGGAATGGACGGAAAAGGCGCATGAAATGCTGGCGAAAATCAGAAAACTCCCCGCTGGTCGCCATTTCAAGTCCGGCGGCGTCCTGCGCACAATTGTAACAAAATGCCGGCGCCCAATGTGCCTCCCCTCCCCTGTCAGGGAGGGGTTACCCCTGAAAAATCGGCGATTGTCGCCTGGAAACCGCTGCCCGCCATTGCGGCATCCAGTTCCCGGGCATAGGAACCGACTTCAACGCCCCCCTGGGCCGTATGGTAAAGTCCGTCGAGGACAGCCTCCCCTCCCAGGAGGATGAACATCGGGCTCCCGCTGTCCCCCAGCCGAAGGTTCCGGGTGAATTGGCGGCGCCTGGCGTCCACCGGCGCCGTCGTCAGGAATACACCCTCGGAGAAGCCCGCCAGATCCTTGACCGACACCGACTGAGTGTTGCCGTCCATCACAAGGCAGGGCATCGCGCCCTCGATCCCGGGAACCGTCCTGGCACAGTGGAGGAACCAGTGCCTTGGCATGATCCTGAACCAGTGGATCGTGCCCGGCAGAGGGTCGTCCAGCGTGGAGATGTCGAGGTCGGTGGCACCTATCCGCACGGAGGCCGCCACGATCCGCTCAACCACGGAGTTGTCGCCCGCCACAAACCTCACGATCGTGCCGGCCGGGTACAGCCCGTTGACATGCTCGGCATAGACGACGTGGCGCGGCGAGATCGCCGTTGTTCCGTAGGACCCCGTCCAGCTGTTCCAGACAGCCTTGCCGGTGAGGTCGACGGATGGGCCGGTCCAGACCCGGGGATTTCGCACATACCCCGCCGGGGGTGAATCGCGGCGCGTCGACCAAAGCGTCATCGCAATCGCGGGATCGGCGGCCGCCAGCAGGCGCTCCTGCACTGAGGCGACAGCCCACGGGGTCAGGTTCTGGGCGTGGATCCCGGCGGCCATGGCGGCAACCGCGACGAGGATTCCGCCCACTGTGCGCGCTTTTCCCACGATGGGCCTATCCGGAGCCGCCGCCGTTCGCCGAGTTGTCCGAGAAGTCGTCTCCGCCGCCGTAACCCAGAACCTCAACCGTGATGATCGAGGGAACCACCACCGCCTGGGTCTGCGCGGCATTCTGCTGCTGGCTGGCGACCGAACCCGCCGCGCTCGACGAGGCGGCCGCGGAACTTGAGGCGGCTGTCAGGCCGCCGATGTTGGGCGCGGCGACGACAGGGACGCCCGCCGTGGTGCCTCCCGCCGAAATGTTGGAGGCATTGACGATGTGCAGCGCCGAGATGCTGACGTTACCCGAAGCGCGGATGCCGGCATCGCCGGCATTCACCGTCCCGGCCGGAGCTATCAGGTCGACGTCGCCGGGCGCAACCCCCGCCAGGGTCGCCAACACGCCGATACCGCCGCCGGTGGCCAGTCCGGCAAGATCGTTCTCGACGCTGGCGCTTTGCGGATTGACCAACACCCGGGTGGGCGGCGCAGAAAACACCGTCTTCGAGCTGCTGCCGGCCGCGATATCACCGAGGCTCGACCAGATGATCTCGTTGCCGCCAAACAGGGTGAAGATGCGCGAGGTTCCGACGTTGACGCTGCTTTGGGCGAAGATGGAGATGTTTCCGCCATTTTCCGTCAGGACGCCCTGATTGGCAGACTGCGGATCGGTGGGCTGCCCGACGGTGATCGTTCCCAGCGGGGCGAGCAGGGCGATGTTTCCTCCGTTGGTTGTGGCAATCTCCCTCGTGGGCATCGAGAGCGACAATTGGGACGCCTCGGTTGGCACGACCGGGAACAGATTGGAAGGGAACATTGCGGCGATTGCCGCATAGCCGGCGGCATAGGTTCCAAAAGCCGGGCTGGCCGGGTTGTTCCGGTCGCGGCCGGCATCGCGAAGCACAAGGTAAAAGGCATCGAGGGCCAGCCTATCCTTCGCCTCCGTCACCTGCACGGAGGGAAGACCGGAGTACGGCGCCAGCAAGGCGGCCCATAGGGCTTGGGGCGTGCCATCACCCGCGACCGTCACTCCTTCCATCGCCGCCAATTCCGGAAGGTAGCGGGCTGCGTTGGCGCCTGCGGTCGCCGGGTCCAGGAACTGGGCTATGAAGTTCTGTGTGGCGAGTTGAGTGCCGGACAGGCCAAGATGGGGGGCCAGCAACCCGTCCAATCCATCCACTCCAGCGGCCGCGATGATGTCGGCGCCGGCGAACGGCAGATGGGGATTGGATGAATTGCCGATGCTTGTTATCCCGACGGAGGTGCCGTCCGCCGCCTTGGGGCCAGTGCCCAGCTCGAGGTTTCCGCCGGCAAGAACCTCCAGTGTTCCCGGCCCGGCAATCTGGATGTCGCCAGTCGTGGGAGTGCCGCCCGGCGCCGACGAGGTCGTCGGAATTGCAAACAGAGTGTTGCCGCTCGCCTGGGCTTCCGAGCGCAAAGCCGACGTCGGGTCGTAGGCGATCAGGTTGCGGCCTGCAATCACCTCGGTGGCGTCGGTTGGGTTGACGTTTTGGACATAAAGGGCCACGTCGGTCAGATCCCGGCCTGCGACGACCTGTGCGCTCTTTCCGGCGAAAAGCGTGAGGCCGGAAATATCCCCCGCCTGGGCATACAGCATCACGGGGTTCGGATCGCCCGCATGCAACGGCCCGGGTGCGTGCAATGCATCCTGCGTCTGGCTCACCGCGTAGGTTCCGGTCAGGGAGCCCGATGCGGCGAACAGGCTGTCAATGGCAGCGAGCGTGACCGCCGCGCTCAGCTTTGAATCCGAAATCGAAGGTACAGCGGGAAATTCCAGAGCCAAAGGCGTGTCCACACCCGGGATACGGGAAGGATCCGCGTCCGAAAGATTGATCATGGCCGTCCCCCACTGCAGCTGGTTCGTCGAGATGTTGACGCCATTGGCCTGGAGGCCGTTGATCGCCCCCTCGGCCGCAAATTCCACCTGTCCCTGCGGGGAGGGCGAGAGATCAAGGCTCCCGTCGACGTTGATGTCGCCGCCAAAGGCCGTGACATAGAGCGACGACGGCATCACCCCGGCAACCGCTGAAAATGGGGAGACAAGCATGGGATTCTCCACCAATCCAAGCCACGGCTCGGACACGGTCGCCAGGGTGCCCGGCGCGGTGTTGAGCACCGTGGTATACCAACCCAGGAGGGCGCCATTGGAATCGTTGACGGGATCGTCCTTGAGGGTCACCGATCCGGCCAGCGAGGAAACAGCCACGATGTCGTTGGGGGAAAGGGTCGAGAAGAAAGTCTGAAGGTGAACACCATTTCCCAGTGCCTGTGGGAGCAAAAATGGATTCGCGACGGCGCCCAGGAGGACGTTGTTCGTGGCGCTGACCGTAAGATCGCCCTGCCCAAAAAACAGCGTGGTCGGAAGCCATTCGACGGGGTTATTCGCGCCTTTGGGAAACGCGTTGATCTGCGCCGGCGTGAGCGTCGTCCTCGTCGCATTTGTGAGTATGCTCTCCCCCGCCGTCAGAACCGCGTTTCCTCGTTCGACGTAGTAGGCCCCCCCGTTGATGTCGTTGCCCGCTTTGACGGCGAGATCGCCGCCGCCAAGCTCCAACGCTGGTTGGTTGGAGGCTAGGCTGTCGTTGGCGGGACCGGCGGAACCCGCGGCGTCCGTCTGGTAGGTCGTGCGGTCGTTCGTCGGCAACGCGGCATCGACATTGGCGACGTCGTTTCCGGCGACGAGGCTCACATTCCCGCCTCCGAGGGCCCCAACCCCCTCGAAGAAGTTGGTGAAGTCGACCCACCAGGACGTTGAATCGATGGTTGGATCGCCGCCCACGGTCCCAAATTCGCCCTGCTGGTTGACTGCTCCCCGGCGAAGGAGCCAATTGGTCGGCAACTCCTTCGATGAATCCGGCGTTCCCTGCGGCGTAAGGTGCTCAATGTTGTTCTGGGCGACAATCGTCAGGTTGCCGCCACCTGTTGTGTACTGTGCCGCGTTATCGACATAACCGACGACCGGGAGCTCGAAATTGGAAAGGGGAGCCGTCTGGGTGCCGGCCGTGTAAATGGTCGCCAGATTGTTCAACAGCTGGACATCCATGCCGGAGTCGATCTGGATATCGCCCGTCCCGGTGCGGATCACCTGATAGTTGCCGGGAACGATTCCGATCGTCGTGTCCGGAATGGGGTTGCTTGCGAGGGAAGGCACGCCCATCCCGAGCAGGACCGATCCCCCGCCCGATCCAAGGCTGGACTCCGGAAGCACGCGGGAAACGTCGGCCGCGCCGAGATCCGCGCCCGATACAAGTTGATAGGACCACGACCGGACTCCCGCGGGCAACAGGATCGCCTGCCATAGGGTGGAATTGTCCGAACCGTCATAGCCGGCAAAGCCATCGCTCAGCGAAACGGGCGCGCCCGTGTTCGGATCCACTCCGAACACGACATTTCCCGATGCCCGCAGGGTCAGGAACCCCGGTTCGGTGAGGCCTGGCCCAAAGCGATAAGTCATGCCCGACAGATCCCAATTGCTCGCAAGCGCGGGATCACCGGCGCCCGAATACACCGCTCCCGCCGCCAAATCCCATGTGCTCGACAGGGTAAGATCTCCCGCCCGGTTGATGATTTCCGCTCCCGGTTCGACGTTGAACGCGCCCGGGCTCGCAAGAATCAGTGCCTGCAGCCCAGGGTTGCCGGCCGTCAACGATTGAACGATCCCCGCGGTGTTGCCCCCGGCAATGGCGCCGGTGGACAAAATGCCGCCGGCAAAAAGCGCCCCATTGTCCTCAACGCTCGCCTGCACGTTGACGGCCGCGCTCGTGATCAGCCCCCCGGAGGGCTGGCTGACAGTGGCCGTCTCGGATCCGCTGATGACGCCGTTGACCGGTGTGAGATCGAACACCTGATAGCCCTCGACCTCGATGTTGGACGGATCGATGATCGTCCCCCCTATCGGATCGATCTGGACATCGTAGGGATTCCCGGCCCCGTCGAGAACCTGCGGCGCCCTGAGATGCAGAACGCCGGTCGAATTGTACTGCGTGAGGTCCGTGACGTTCACCGTTGTCATGGCAAGTGGGCTGCCGTCCGGCTGCGCCGATGGGAGGCTCACGGGGACGGATCCGCCCGTGCCGCCGGCAAACGCGATCGTCCCCGCCCCCGAAAGCGCGACCGAGCTGCCTGGGAGAAGCGTCGTCAGATACGGCTCAGCCGCCGTCGCCGAGAAGGATCTAGCCGCCGCTCCGGGAGCGGTGATCGTGCCGCCGCTGGTGAAGGAAACCTCGTCATTGCCGGGAGTGCCGCCCGGCAAAAAAAGCGTGGTGCCGCCCGCGACGCCGATCGAGCTTCCGACGATCGGGTCGAGTTCGAGGGTGCGGTCGTTGACGACGGAAAGGTCGATGGTCGAGCCGGGTTCGATGTCGACCACCGCCACCCCGGTGCCAAAGAGGCCGGTCGCCGCGTTCCGCGAACCGCCCGCGGCCGAGGCGTCGGCGACCGTGTAGGAACCGGCCCCCAGTGCGACCGTTCCGCCCTTCCCGGCATCGTTGAAATTCGTTCCCCGCACCGATAGCGACGATCCGGGCTCCAGGGTGACGCTGCCGCTGGCCATAAGGTCGATTGTTCCGCCCGTCGCGCCCGAGGCGTCGATCGCCCCGGAACCCGTCACGTCGATGGAGCCGTTGTCGGTCGAGAGATCGAAGATCTGCGCCTTGACCGTCTCCCCGACGGCAACGCTGCCGTTGCGAACGCGAATGGTCTGCGACTGTGTGAAGCCTCCTGCCGCAAGGTCGGCCTCAATCGCGGCCAGGGAATCGGTCGGATTGCCGCCGGCATCGCTCAGGTTCAGAACGTCGAGCGTAAAGACACCGCCGCTGCCATTGTCGGCGTCGAGCGTCGGAACCGCGGCGCGGCCTGCTCCGGCTGTTTGGGCAGTCGTGGAGGCCGCCGAAAAGGTTCCCTCGGGCGCCCCCACCGACAGGGTTCCGGCGTTCCCCCCGGCCGGCTGGGCGGCGACGTTGACAGAGCCGCCCGCCGCCACCAACACGTTCCCATGATCGGAGACCAGGTTGATCTGGCCCCCATCGCTGGTGGTGGTGAGATCATTGAAGACCTTGGCGGACCCGCTCACGTCGAGCGTGCCTGCAACCGACACGGAGTCTCCGTTCGCATTTGCACCCTCAGCATGGAGGGTCAGGATCCCGCTCGGCAGCTCGATATCGGAGTTTGCGGCGACGGCGACGCTCGCACCCTGCAGGGTCAGATTTGCGCCAAGTCCGCCGGCCACCGATTGGCCGGCTCCACCGGATTCGGGCCCGATCGAGATGGCACCCCCGGACGCTAGGGTCTGCTTTGCGCCCGCGGCGCCCGTGATCAGCGGGGTGTTTATCGCCAGGTTACCAGGCGTCGTCAGACCTGGATTGACTCCACCCGAGCCCTGCAACAGCACCTCGCCGGACGCCAGAAGCGCCAGGCCGGAATACCCGTCGACGGTCAGTTTGTTGTTGAGCGTTGACGCTCCGGGCAGTGCGGCTCCCAATTGGATCGTTCCCGTACCCGCTTCGGAGTCGGCATTGAAGGTCACGGTCCCTCCTTGCACCACGGCGGTTGACGCCGGCGCCGGCGCCGAGGCGCTATTGTCGAGGAGGATGTTTTGGGCGTTAAAGGTCACATTGCCTCCATCGCCAAGGATCTCGCCTGAGTGGAGCGCCAGGTTCACGAGCGTGGGTTTGCCGTTCGCATCCAAGGCGCCAATTGCGCCCGTTCCGTAGGTGTCGATCGATGAGTAGCTCAAGAGCGACAGCGACGTCGCCGAGTTTTGAAGCGACGTCAGCGTTCCTCCGGCCAAAACCAGTCCGGCGCCGGCCGGCGCCCCGTTTCCCGCGCCGAGTTGGAGGGTTATCCGTCCGCTGTCCAGATCGATGGTCTTGCCGCTGATCGCAGCTGTTGGATCCAGTGATGTCCCATAGGTCGAGTCGAGCGTCACGCTCCCGTTTCCGCCCGCGATCCGTGCTCCGGCCATGATCGTCAGGGTCGGCCCCGGGTCGGCGGATCCCGACTCAGCAGCATACGGAGTGACGGCCGTGCGGGTGCTCTGGGCCGACGGATCGCTGCTCACCCGCACCATGACGCCATTGCCGCTGACTTGGGCAACTCCGGTTGCGGCCGCCCCGCCGAAGACCAGGGTGTCGGACGGGCTGGACACGCCGGTCAGGCTTTCGATCGATGCATCGCCGCCGGCAGTCAGGCTCTGGTTTGCCACCAGGATAAGATCGGCCGCCGACAAAGGCTCTGTCGAATCGTTGGCTATTTCCAGGCTCGGGGCCGTCACATCGACCATGGCCCCGCCGGCGGTTGCAGTGCGGCTTCCCCCAATCAACAGGCTGCCCGCGCCAAAACTTGTCAGCTCGGCCGAACTGAGGTAAAGGCTTGTGCCCGCCGACCCGGTTCCGGTGTCATTGATCACGATGTCTTCCGAATTGCCGCCGCTGACATCCACGAGACTACCGGCGCCGCCTGCCGCAGCCTGGGCTTCGAGGGTCCCCTGAAACGCAAGGCCTCCCGTCGCGGCGATTGCCAGGTGGCCCGCGTCAACCGGCACTTGAAAGTCGGATAGCCCGGACGCCGGCGAATTCCGGCCAAAGAAGCTGTTGGCGGAGAAGAGGTCAAACTTGGCCCGGGCCTGGAGCACCGATGCAGAAGCGACATCGAACTCGCTGTTCAAAGGCTGCGATGGATCGAAGGCATTGGAACGAAACCCCGCGGCCATTACGGAGCCGTCGGGCTGCGAAATGTCCCCGGCAGGCGGAATCGCGGCAATGCCTTCCGGGGTGATGAGGTAGGCCCCTGGAAGGAGCGCGTAACGTGCCGGCAGCAACGTGTAACCCTGGGCTCCCTGCCCGTTGCCCAAATCAATGGTGATCCGATCGCCGACCGCAAGGAGGCTCCTGCCGCCGGCACTCGCGCTGACATAGCCCGGATCGCCCAGGGCCAGGTTGGGCGAGGAGGCCGTGCCCGGATTGGCGTTAAAGCTGGCATCCGGCGCGTAGGCCCCGCCATATCCCGGCAGCACGGCAAAGCTCGTCGAGGAAGCCGAGAGAATGTCGTCGGTTCCCCCGACACCGGGGACAAACTGGTAGGAGAAGAGGTCGCCTCCTCCGGCCGCGTCGATGACTGCGCCGGAATTCGCATTTATTGTCGTCCCCGAAAGATTGATCTCCTTCCCCGGCAAGCCGGTCGTCGTTATGTCCGTTCCAGTCGGGTCGATCCATTGGGTGCCATTGGCATTGATGCCGTAGGGAATCGGCAAAGGGGTTCCGGTCACCGAGTCCGACAATACCGCCGAGACTGACGTCGTGCTCCCTTTTTCCAGGATCAGTTGCCGGCTTGCGGGGACCGCAGCATTCGTTATCGGATCGATCGGAGCGGATCCGCTTCCGTCCCAGCCGAGGTTGATCGTGCCAATGGGAGCCTCCAAATTGCCGCCCTGGTCGATCTCCGTCGCATAGACGCTCAGCGTCCCGCCGGCCGACAACGGAATCTGGGAGGCGCCCGACTGGAGGAACGTGACCGAGCCCGGGTGCGCGGGAGCGCCGGAAGGATCGCCCGCAAGTCGATAGTCGTAGGCATCGATGGTGAACGCCTCCGCCGTCGGCGGATAGACCTGCGATGCCTTGATCGTCAGGCTGCCGGCAACATCGAGCGTCCCAAACCCCCGCACGTCGCCATCCGCAACCGTAAGACTCGTCTGGCCAATCTGCTGCAGCGACAGATTGCCGACGTCGATCAAACCGGGACCGCCGGCTCCCCCCGCGGTGACCGATATCGACCCACTCCCGTACGTAGGCGGAACGTATTCGACCCCGACGGCCCCAATGAACGGGTAGTCCGTCTGCCCCGAGGGGATCGGGTTTTGATAGGGCTGTCCCAACGCGACGTAGGGTGCCGTGAGACTCACGGGCCCGTTCGCCTGGATGACGCCGTTGTCGCCTACGGCAAGGCTCCCGCGGGCCGCAAGAGTCACGGGTCCCTGAAAGCTGACGCTGCCCTTCAGGGCGAGTGCGTCAAACCCGCTCCCGTTGAACTGCTCCGCCGCAAAATAGCCCATCCCAGGTACCGGGTTCCCCGTGCCATCGATCGCCACGTGACCGACAGCGGTCTGCCCCGGGCTGTCGATCGCGGTCGGATCCACCGTATATGAAGGGACCGGGAGGGATGCCACGTGGGCCGTGACCAGCAGCGTCGGGACGACAGGAGAACTGGCATCCGTTGCGCCCGACGAAATCGAAAGGCTGCCGCCATGCGCCGTCGGACCGCCGGCAGACCCGGCCAAATTGGCGGTGTCGACGATAAGCTCCTGGTTTCCCGTGAACGTGAGGCTCCCCCCATTGCTGGCCTCGACGGTCGGCACCGCCGACAAGCCCTGTGTCACGACGCCGCGCGCCGTTCCACCGCCGCCGAGCGAAGGGGCCAGATAAAGAAGGCCTCCCGCGTCGTTTGAGTCGCTCCATCCCGAAACATCCAGGCGGGCACCGGCTTCCACGACGACGTTTCCTCCGATCGAAATCGATCCGCCTGGAAGAACAGACCCGGTGTTTATGTATCCCGGGTCTCCGGGCAGGTTGCCCACAGGGTCGGCCGTGAGCACCGTCGTCCCGGCTGCGGATAGGAAGCTGTTGGGGCCAAGATCCACCGTTGCCAAGGCGCCCGCTGCCCCATTGAATAGCGCGACACTGCTTCCGCCCGAAGCCGATCCATCGTTCACGCTGATCGCGCCACCCGGCACGATCACGGACCCGAGCACGGCGACAGTCTGCCCAATCAATGAGACTCCATCCAAGGGATTGGACTCGGGATCCGATTCAATCACGGCGCCATCGCCCACCAGCAGGTCGCCGCGCGCAACCAGGCGGGGCAGCCCATTTTGAGAAGCCGTTATGCCAAGGGCATCGAGGGTGATGTTCACCGGCGTCTCCTGGTAGGAGGGGGGTGCGATCACCTGCGACTGTGCCCCGCCAGCCGTGGACAGGACCTCCAGTTGCTGGACGCGCGGGTGGATCTGGGTGCCGGGCTCCACGTAAACGGCGGGAATGTAGATTGTATTCCCGGAGGCGTCCGTCAGGTCGTTGCCGAGCGAATCCGTCGCCGCGCGACCGAGTCCCTTGAGGGTGAACGTGCTGAAACCACCATCGCTGAAAAAGTCCGGGGAGAGCTCGAGCGTTCCAGCCTGGGGTGCCGCCGCTGGTGAAGCGCCCACATCCACCAAGGGCGCCTCCAGGGACAAGGAGCCTCCACCCGCACCGGAATAGCCCTGCAGCGGCTTCATCGTCGCGGGAAGGCTGGACTGATCGCCGCTGCCGAATGCCAGCTGGCCTCCGACAAGGGAACCTATCGACGGGTCGACCCCGGCTTTCAGCGATATCGCCCCTGCGGAGCCATAGGAGACGGAGCCGGTTGTACCGATTGCCGCCCCGCCATTCACGCTCAGCTCGCTGGTCGGATCCAGCGTGACATCCTGGCCGGCAAGGGAGATTGCACCTCCCTTGACCGCGAGCGGATCGGTGCCGATGGGAACCGAGACGGCCTTGTTGTCGACGATCAAGCCGGCCGTGCTCAGTAAGACCCCCGATGCCACCGTGAGATTGCCCCGGTTAGGATCGTAGGCCGGGGCTCCGTAGGAGGAAACCGAGTAGGTCGAATGCCCCCAGAAATCATGGGCCGAGAAGCTCAACACTCCGCCCGGAGCGACAATGCCCCCTTCCAGATCGATGTTGGCCGCGTCCAGGGTTATCGAACCGCCGGACGCCATCTCCATCGCGATGTTGTTCGGATCGGAGGGATTGGCGCCAACCGTTATGCTACCGAACTCCGGATTCGGCTGGTTCGTGGTGGGATCGACCGGGATCACGTACTGGAGTGTCGTGTTGATCTGGTAATTGTCCGCACTGTCGTCGATGGAGAGGTTGCCGAAGCCGCCGTAATTGCCGCCGTTTTCGCCGGCATTGGGGCTCACGAGGTCGGGGGACAGAATCAGCGCCCGCGGGTCGCTTTCGGTCAGCGCGCCGGGGCCCGACTGGAAGTAGATGTCCGGCGGAGTCGGCGAATTCCAATCGTACGTCGAGGAACCCGCCACCTGGTATTGCTTCTTAAAGACGAGCGAAAGAGTCGACGGCATCGGCAGGTTTTCGAGCTCCCATACCTGCGGGGCGATTGCCGACGCTCCCGCCGTCTGCAGGGCCTGCAGGGATGCCGAAGTATAGGGGATGAAGGGCTTCAGCTGATTTGGACCCGGAAATGTCTGGCCGACCAGATTGCCGGTGAGCGTCATTGCCGGCGCCGTGATGGAGAGCGACCCGCCGCCGCCTCCCTGGACATAACCAGGATCATAGGTCGCCAAAGAAACCGGGTCTGCCGAAGCCTGTGTGACACCCCATTTGGAATCCGTCGAAGACGTCGATCCGGTATAGATTCCCTGGTAGCTGACGTTCGGCGTCGCCTGGGAGATGTCGATGATCCTGCCTCCCTGCATGACCAGCTTTGTTGTCTGGACATTCGCCCCCTGATAGTCGATCCAACCTCCCGACACGTCGACCGTGGAGCCCGGTTGTAGCGCCACGGATCCTCCGGCGTTCAGATCCACGGTTCCACCGCCGGTCGTCAGCTCGCCCACCGTGTGCTGTATCAATCCAACGTAGCCGGTGGTATCCGCGAGCGGAGTGCCGATCCACGGCGTCCCGTCATAGGTTCCAGTGTCCCGGATATCGATCTGGATGGTCTGCCCCTGCAGCACCCCACCGCGCTGCAGGGGGGAGTTCGCAAGCTGGGGACCGAGCAGCTGCACTGAAACAATGTTCTCGGCGACGGAGGCGCTCACGTTCTCGGAGCCAGACACGTCGATCCCGGCGCCGGAACCCACGGATATCGAGCCGCCATCGTAAGTGAAGGCGTCGGCGGTGACCGGGAGGGCGATCCCCGTCGTTGGATTCACCCCACCCTCTGTGAATTTCCAGCTGCCGGCATTGACGCTGATGTTCGCGTTGGGTGCGACCAATGCGGCGCCCGCACCCGAGGAGCCGGAGCCGGAAAGGCTGACTGTACTTCCCTGGATATTCACCTGGGACGGAAGCGCCAATGTGGCGCCAACCACCGTGGATGTGCTTGCGAGCTCCGGCAGTATCTGCGTCAGGCTTCCGGACCCGAGGAAGACAGGACCCGCGCCCGTTTGATAATAGGGGGTTCCCGTGCCCGATCCGCTGCTCACGGCGCCGTAGTCTGCAAGTAGATCGATCCGGCCGTTCAACGACACGGAAGTGCTGCTTTCGATGGCTCCGAGTTGGTTGACGGCCGCGCCCTCGATGGTTACATCGCCCCGAGGGGCCTCGATCAAACCCGGCGCTCCGGTGGGGGCTCCGGTGTCGATGGTGGCATCCGCATTGGTCGCAGCGCCTGCGGACGCCGAAACTGTGGCCACCCCCGGATTCGCAATCTGGCCGACGTACGCGTCGAGCCCCCGCAGGCTCGGATCGCCGGTGGTGTGGGCCACCAGGCCAACCTCCAGGCCCGCGGCAAGAATCGTCTGTCCATCGGGGCTGGCGATTGAGCCGGAGTTTGTGACGTTGGGCCCGATCAATGCGACAAGGCCACCGACGTTTCCAGCCGTGGTGGGGGCGGAAATCTGCGCGCCGGGCTGGACAACCACGTCGCCGTAGCCCCCTCCGGAGGTCAGCGGTGTCTGCACCGGCGCGACTCCCGCCGTGGGAACAGAGGGATCGAATGCCGGCGTCGGCCCATTGCTGCCCGCAGGCTGCGGCACGGCGGAGAAGAGGAACTGGCCGTCGGGGTTGTTCAACAGCCCGAGTTGCAGGAGGTTGGCATTGATCGGGAGCGACGACGCCACAAGCGAATGCGTGTTCACCTGGGACGACCCGCCGAAGATGATTCCGTCGGCGTTGATCACGTAAACCTGGCCGCCCACCTCCGGATTTCCATTCGCGTCCATCAGTCCATTCGCGGTCCTGAGGGTGCCGAGGATTTGCGAGGGGCGCCCGGACGGATCCCGGACAAAATTGAAGGCGATCCACGAATCCACGGCCGCGCCGCCCGCGCTCTGGTCAAATGTGAGGGTGGTGTTTTTCCCGATGTCGAACGTCTGCCACTGCAGGAAAGCCTGCTGCTGGTTCTGGACAACCGTGACACTGTTGGGATCGGCGCTCGCGGCCACCGGAGTTCCGGCACCCTGCCAAAGCACGGGATTGCCGCTGGCATCGACGGCGATACGAAGTCCGGGTCCGGCGGGGGTCGGGCCCGATGCGGGTATTTGGGGACTCGCCAGACCGTCCGGGACATCGGGCAGCTGTTGCCCGGGGCTGTTTGGATTCAAACCAAGATTTTTCGGAGCGGCTGCCGCCGCCGCTGCCGCAATCTGCATGGCCTGGACCGCCTGCAGCGCGGCCGATGATCGCTGGAGCCATTTCACCCCAGCGACAGCGCCAGGCACCCCGGTCGAACCGGTGGGACCGTGGCTTGCAGCCGACCCCGCCGCGGCGGACGGCGCGCCGCCAGAACTCGGCCATTGAAACCCAGGATTTGCCATGATCTGCCAATCCGGCAGAACCAAAATCAAGGCCCAAACCACGAACCGGAAACCGAAAGAAGCAGTCCGAAGAATGGGAGTCTGTGACATGGATGGAGATTCGTTCGGGCTCGAGTGGCGAATGCGAACCGCAAAAGGTGGACGAAAACCAGACAAGCAACGCCTGCGCTACGGCACGACCGACCGGAAGCGGCGCGCTAAACGACAAGTTCGAGAAGATGGCCCCAAGCCTTGCGTTTCAAGTAATGTCGCGTCCTACGCACAATTGTAACATTACGGAAACCCCGAAAATAAAACCGGCGGCCGTCCCCTTGGGCGGCCGCCGGTCGAGATAACAGACAGTGGCTCCAGATCAGGCAATCGCGCTCATGCCCGCAGTCTGGGACCTGCGGCGGATCATCACAAAACCAATTGTCAGCGCGCCGAGAACTGCCGCGTAGAACGATGGTTCCGGGATGGCCGTGAACGTCAGGAGGCCAGTCGTGCTGTTGAGCGTGAACGTTCCCAGGTCGATTCCGGCCTTGGTTCCGGACGTGGTGGGCAGCAGTTCATACAGCTCCAGCTTCGTCGTCCCCGCAGTCGAGTCAAAGACCGAGGAGCTGAAATAGCCGAAGTTATTGCCCGTTTGGGCCAACGGAGCCAAGCCGCCGGCGCCCGTGGGAACGTTTGTGGCATCATTGGAGGCGTAGGCGCCGGATGTGGTTGCATTGCCGGCGCCGCTCAGCGAATTCGTGAACTGATCGAGATTGCCGGAGGTTCCCGACTGCAGCGTCTTGGCTTTGGCTAGCAAGGTCTGCCCATCCCCGGAAGACGCCCAGAGGGTGTCGACACTCTCGTTGCCAGGTCCGGCAGCAGCTCCATTGCCGCCGAATACCGTCCACAGCGTGTTCGTGCTGAATCCTGTGCCACCATAAGTGGCCGCAAGATCGGCGCTGTTGAACGCTGCCACGGTGTAGGTCGTTCCGGCGGTCAAGGGGCCGCCGGAGACCGAACCGGTTGTGTTTCCGGTCGTGTAGAAGTTGTCGGCGGAGCCGAGATCGACGACAAGATCACCGGCCGTAGGCGCGGTTGTTGTGTTCTCAAATCCCAGGACCAGATCGCCGTCGTTTTCCGAATTCAGATCCGGGAGGGCCGGGATCGTCTGGGCGTTGGCGACACCGGCGATGGACGCCAGCGCGAACGCGCATGTTGGAATAAGTGCTTTGATATTCATTTTGTTGTGCTTAATCTTGTTTGTTTTCTCCCGAGTGCTTGTTGATCTATGTTAGGCGCATCAGTTGATGAAGGATCCGGCCGAGTTGCCGCGTACGGCCTGCAGCGAAGGGTAGGGAACGCCAGCGGCTCCGAGTTGAGCCTGAGTGAGGCCGACCAGTGTGTTTGCAATGGCGTCGGCCGCCTCCTGCGCTCCCGTTCCCAAACCCACCGGATTCGTCGTGCCATACGCTGTGGCCACGGGCGCTCCTGTGAGGTAGTACTCATGCTCGTACGCCCAGAAGGAGTAGTTGCCGTTGGCCACATTCGAGGTGCTGAAGGACACGCCATTATAGGTAAGCGCCGTGCCATTCACCGCATTGCCGGAGGTGATCTTGTTGCCGTCCGAGACGCCGAGGTAGGAGATGACGTAGACCTTGGTGGTCCCGGGCGTAAACGAGGGGAAGAGCGCCTGGGTCGCGGCAGGGACGACCCAGCCGGTTGTCACAACCGGGTTGGGTGTCCTGAGGATCGTGGCCACGTCGCCGCCGTTGATGTAACCGGAGTGACCGGGCGTCTTCCAATCCAGTGTCGGGTCGGTATTGAAGGCCCAGCTGTTGGCGCCGGCCGTCTTCGGCCACGACTGGAAGCCAGCGATGCCTGTGTCAACAGACAGGGCGGTTCCGGAGCTGAAGGGATAGAGATTGTTTGCGGGATAGGCGTGGTTTGCCTGCTTGATCATGAACTGCACCGCATTCTGGCCAAAGCCCGTCTGGGATTCGGCAAAGGTGTCATACCGGGTGCCGGAGTCCTCGTTGCGGCCCGTGAGGATCACATAATTGCTGGAGTCCGCCGCATTGCCGGTGAAGACGCTGAGGGGAAGGAAGCCGGTCTTGATGAGCGCCGCCGCTTGCTGCTGGGTGATGTTCGTGAAAGGAGCCGGGTTTCCGTCACCCTGGACGCCCAACACCCACTCGAAGACGACCGCCCCAACGGGGGTGCCGGCTCCGGCATCGCTCAGCCCCTCGTTTGCAACTGCCGTCGACATGATTCCCGCGAAGGCTTTTCCGACCGTGCCCTGGGTCACGACTGAATTCTGGGCGTCGAGGAACTGGGAGTCCGAAAAGGCGACGGAGGGGGCGGTACTGTCCACAGCCTCGGTCCCGACAGGGAATCCAAACCCGCTGGTCGTCAGCTGGGCCAGGATGGCCGGGGTCGCCGGAATCCAGGAAAGCGTCTGGTTGCCAATGGTCAGGTCGGCCGGGCCCGCGCAGGCGCCGGTCCAATGATTGCGATAGTACACTTCGGTACCGTCAACCAGCCATCCATGGACGATGGAAATGACCGCGCCGTTTGTTGCAGTGGAACCGGGAAGGAGTGTGTAGCCGCTTGTTGCAGCCTGAGCCACAGGGACAGCCACGGTGCTCGTCGCAGCAAAACTGGCAGCTGCGATCTCTCCGTTGACCGCCGCGGTCCGGAACGCCGTCGACCCGGCTACGTTGAGAATGACTTGAGCGGAAGCCAGGCTTCCGACCGATAGGGCGAGCAGGCCCGCCGCGAACAGTTTATTGAACGTTTTCATTTTCCTGGGGATTTCCTGGATCTGATGTGTTGTGGTTTTCTGAGAGGGGCCCAAGCGGATTGCGGAGAGACCCTAACTCGCGGATGAGGATAATCCCCCAATGTTACGGTCATCCCACCGGTACTGTGACCGTTTTGAAACGTTTTCTGATGTCAGCGGATTATTCACGTGCAGGAGGAGAATCCGGCAACCGACATCGCGAGCTTCGGATTTCATGAAAGACGGCGCCTGACTCCGACTGAGGCTCGCTGGGGAGAAATACCCGGGGCAAGCGAACCGCAGGAATGAACGCGCAATGTCACCCGCCCGGGACCTTTTCGTAACAAATGGCATTTCTTGAATTGCCCATCGGTTCGATGGTCCACACTCGATCCTCTCAAAACTTGACCGCGTGGCCGCAATGATGCATGCCGACTTTCCCTTGAGCCCCGGCATTCGCACTCCCCGCCTTTTCACCGTGCGCATCCTAGCAATGCTGGCCGGTGTTGCGATTGCCCGGGCCAAGGCCGACGAATTCGACGTTCAAGTACGGGCGGCGGAGGACCTTGTCGCCAGGGCAAGGGC
>Ga0302319_10001915_pt1 | contig 45993 bp, 38 predicted proteins | sample Bog_T0_2_FD_203319 | JGI IMG/M metagenome (GOLD analysis project Ga0302319, IMG submission 203319) | Peat permafrost microbial communities from Stordalen Mire near Abisko, Sweden - Bog_T0_2 | ecosystem: Environmental > Terrestrial > Soil > Wetlands > Peat | place: Sweden: Abisko, Stordalen Mire...
TGGCAGAGCCGCGAGTCCCGGCTGAAGATGAGCAAGCAGGACATGCGGGACGAGATGAAGCAGAACGAGGGCAACCCGCAGATAAAGGGCCGTATCCGGAATTTGCAGCGGCAGATGCGCCGGCGACGGGTGAAAGCGGATATTTCGAAGGCGGCAGTCGTCTTTACCAATCCTACCCATTACGCGGTAGCGCTGGCCTTTGACTTTGGCACCATGGAGGCGCCCAAGGTGGTCGCCAAGGGCCGCAATCTGCTGGCCGAGGAGATCAAGGCCGACGCTCGCTGGTCGGGCGTTCCCATCATCGAGAACCCGCCGCTGGCCCGCTCGCTCTATCGATCGGTCGAGGTGGGACAGCCTATTCCCGTCGAGCTTTATGCGGCAGTAGCCGCAATTCTGGCATGGCTTTATCGCCAGCGAGTCGAGGCTGAATTGCGCGATCGCCGCGCGCGCCAGGCGGCAGTGCGGGGTAAGGTGCCGCCTCAAGGCCCGCCTGCCGGTCCGGCACAACCCTTCAGAGGAGGTACTCAGTGAGCACCACAGCCCTTCCGGCCGCCTCGCTGCCCGGTCTGTCGATCCTGCAACGGATGCGTGAAGTCCTGCTACCGCTGGCCGCGATCAGCGTGATCTTCGTCATGATGGTGCCGCTGCCCGCCTGGGCACTGGATTTTCTGCTGGCGATCTCGATGGCCGCCTCCATCATCGTCTTTCTTTCGGCAGTTCAGGTCCGAAGAGCGGTGGAACTCAGCGTATTCCCAACTCTTCTTTTGCTGCTGACCCTGTTCCGCCTGGCGCTGAATATTGCCTCAAGCCGCCGCATTCTACTGCATGGATCGGAAGGCACCGCGGCCGCCGGCAAGGTGATTGAGGCGTTCGGGCAATTCGTTGTCGGCGGCAATTATGTGGTGGGCTTTGTCCTCTTCCTGGCTCTTATTGCGATCCAGTTTCTGGTGGTTTCGCACGGCGCTGTGCGCACAGCGGAGGTGACGGCGCGCTTCACCCTCGATGCGCTTCCGGGCAAGCAGATGGCCATCGATGCCGACATGAACGCGGGCCTGATCGACGAGGCCGAGGCGCGACGGCGGCGGCAGGCGATTGCGCGCGAGGCGGAGTTCTATGGGGCGATGGACGGGGCAGCACGCTTCAACCAGCGGGACTCGCTGGCCACGATCCTGATCACCGCGATCAACATTGTTGCCGGCCTGCTGATCGGCACGTTGCAGCAGGGCATTGAGCTCGGCGAGGCGGCGCGCACCTACACCGTGCTGACGGTGGGTGACGGGCTGGTCACGCTCATCCCGTCGCTGCTGGTATCGATCGCCGGCGGAATCACGCTGACGCGTGCCAACTCGGCAGGATTGCTGGGCGGGGAGATTCGCCAGCAGTTGCTGGCGAAGCCGACGACACTTTACCTGGCAAGTTTGGTTTCGGCATCCATGTGCCTGATCCCTGGATTGCCGAAGTTCGCATTCTTGACCGTGGCAGCAGCGCTATTTTGGGGGGCCCGCAGCACGGCGGCCCATCCGCCTGCTGTAGCTCTGCCCGAGTCGGTCGGCGGTGAGAAGAAGAAGGCGGAGCAGGCGCAGGGCGCCGATCTGGCCTCGCTGCTGCGCCTGGAGGAACTGACTCTCGAAATCGGATTCCAACTGATTCCGCTGGTCGATGAGAAGCAGGGCGGCCAGTTGTTGAGCCGGGTTCGCTCATTGCGCCGCCATCTCTCTTCGGAGATGGGCTTTCTTGTTCCCCCGGTGCACATCTCAGACAACCTGCGATTGAAGCCGCGCGAGTATCTGTTTTCCCTCCGCGGAATGGAAATTGGCCGCTGGCAGACCGAGGGATCTTTGTTGCTGGCCGTGTCTTCCGATCCGGGCCGGCGTCCTCTGGCTGGCAAAGAGGCTCGCGAGCCGGCCTTTGGCGTGCCTGCGATCTGGATCGCGCCCGCTCTCGAGGACCAGGCCGTCGCAGCCGGTTATTCGGTGGTCGATTCGGTGACCGTGATTACCACCCATCTCGGCGAACTGATTCGCCAGCACGCCTGGGAACTGCTGGGGAGGTCAGAGACCAAGCGGCTTCTCGATTCATTGAACGATACCCATCCAAAGCTGATCGAGGAGCTGACTCCGAAGCTGTTGTCGCTGGGCGAGGTGGGACATGTTTTTGAGCAACTGCTGCGGGAACGTGTCTCGATCCGCGATCTGGGTACCGTTCTCGAGTCACTTCTAGAAACCGCACCGGTGAACAAGAGCCTGGTGGCGCTGGTTGAAGCGGCGCGCCAGGCAATGGGCCGGAGGCTGGTCCGCCCCTTGCTGGACGGCGGAGGACAGCTGCCGGTTCTGCTGCTCGATCCGGCTCTAGAAGAGGAAATTCTGACCACGCTGGCTCCGGAAACCGGAATGCGCCTGTTGGCCTCCACCGGAAAGACGGGAACGCCGCTGATCCGGCGCCTGACCGATTCTTTGAAACAACTCATTGGAGCCAACTCGGCTGCGGCCCTTCCAGTGCTTCTTTGTCCTAGTCCGGCGCGTTATCACGTCAAGCGCTGGCTCGAGCCGGTTCTGCCTCGTCTGGCGGTGGTGGCAGCCGGGGAGATCCCGCCAGAAATCCGTTTGCGCCCGGTGGGCACGGTGCGTTGAAAGGGGATCGATGGGAATGGAAGCGGCGGGTATGGCAGTAGCGCAGAGAGTTCAGCGGAACAACGTGGGGGGCGCCGGCGGATATCCGCCCGGTGTCTCGGCTGTGGCAGTTCTAAGCGGGGAGCAGGAGCGAGTTCTACTTGAGCATCTCCCCATCGTCCGGTTTCTGGCCCGCCGCATCCACGAGCGGCTTCCCCAGCATGTCGACATTGAAGACCTGGTATCGGCCGGAATTGTGGGGCTGATGGATGCTTTTTCAAAATTTGACCCGGCAAAGAAGGTACAGTTCCGCAGTTACGCGCAGTTTCGCATTCGGGGTGCGATTCTTGATAGCCTGCGCACGCTGGACTGGAGCCCGCGTGAACTGCGCCGCAAAGGACGCGCTGTCGAAGAGGCCATCCGGCAGGTCACGGCGCGATTGGGCCGCGCAGCGGGAGAAGGCGAAGTCGCGGCTGAGATGGGATTGGGCCTGGAGGAGTATCAGCAGCTACTGGGGGATTTGAAAGGGCTCGAGGTAGGCACCCTGCACATGGAGCGGAATGAGGACTCTGGGGAGGAAGAGCTGGCCTATGTTCCCGGCCGGCCCGATGAAGATCCCCTGTTCCGGTGTCTGCGCGGAGAACTTGAAGGTCGCCTGACCGACGCGATTGCCAATTTGCCTGACCGGGAGCGGTTGGTGATGACGCTTTATTACTACGAGGAGATGACCATGCGTGAAATCGGACTTGCCCTGGGTGTGGTCGAGTCGCGGATTTCTCAGGTGCATGCTTCGGCAGTGGTCCATCTGCGGGGGGCGCTCAAGGATCTTGCCGCCCGTGGCATATTCAGCCCTCCCCGGGACCGCAGGATGACTGAAAAGACGAAGGGTAAGGTCTGATGGAAAAGATACTGAAGCAGGACGAGATCGACGCTCTGTTCAATGCGGCGCTTACGTCTGCGCCGGATTCCGTAAAACCAGATTTACGGCCGAAGGTAACTCCGTACAATTTCTCTTCTGCCGGCCAGATCTCCACCGAACAACTTCGCGCGATCAGCATGCTGAATGACCTGTTCGCCCGCAACCTGACACATAACCTGGCGGCCTGGCTGCGCACTCGCTTTCAGGTCAACCTTGTTTCGGCCGAACAAATTCAATTCAACGAATTCATCCTGCGTATTCCGGAGGTCAGCTACGTGGCCTCGGTTCGTCTGGAGCCTCTGGGAGCGCTCTCGGTACTGCAACTGGACCTGGCGCTGGCCCCGCCCGTCATCGACCTGCTGTTAGGCGGGGAGGGCAAAGAGGGGCCGCTAAGGGAAATCACGGACATTGAGGAAGCGATCGTGGCCAGCCTGGTCGAGATCATTTGCCGCGAACTGACAATTGCCTGGCAGCCGGTTGGGCTCAGCTTCAACTTTGAGCGCCGTCAGATGCAGACCCAGGTGGCCCGGATCATGTCGGTGAACGAGAAGACCCTTTGTCTTAGCTTTGAAATCCGCATGCCGCACAGTTCGGGTCTGCTTAACCTGGCTTTCCCGGCAGTTGTCGCCAACACCATTCTGCGCCGCCTGACCTCGGACCGCGTGGGCCGTCGCCGTCATGCGGGCGAGATTCGGGCTCGCATGGAGACGATGGCACGGCGGATTCGTTTTGGCGGCTCTCTTCAATTGCCGGCAGTCCGCCTGTCGGCAAGCATGCTCGAGAACCTTGAACCGGGTTCGATTCTTCGCCTCGACGTGCCCGCCAACACCTCGCCCGTCTGGCAGGTGGGCGGGCAGTCGCTTTCCCAGGCGCAGGCCATCCGGCAGGGTCCCCATCGAGCGGCTCGCATGGGGCGGCCGATCGCGGAGGTGGCGCCATGAAGACCTACGTTGACTGTTGGACTGGCGTCGCCGAAGCGCTCTTTTCACAGGCGCTGGCCGGAGAGCCACAATTGGTTGATTCGATACCCCGGCCGATGCCCGAGGGATCGTTTGGATTTGCCGCGACCCTGTCAGGAGACCAGCAAGGCCGCTTTGCCGTGGTCCTTGACGCGACGATCCTGGGCGCTCCCCTGGTGGGAGAAGGTGTGGATCAGAAAGCAGGCTGGGCGGAGTTACTCCGCGAAGTCGCCGATGCGGCAATAGGAGAACTGCTGGCCAAAACAGGAGCAAAGTGCCGCATCGAAAGTTTTGAAGAGACTGCGGGGGAGAGCAAGGTTTCACGCGCCTTCCAGTTGAAGTCGGGCGATCGCGCGTGGACCGTTCTTGTCCGAGACGAGGTCCGATCCCGCCCCGCGGCCTCAGCGGGACCCGATGTTAAGCAGGAAAAAGAAAAGCGATCCGCACCGGACCCTGGAACCATGGCTCCGGAAACCGGAATCAGCGCCGGAATGGAATTACTTCTCGATGTCGAACTCGAGGCCACACTCAGGTTTGGCTGCCGAGAGATGCCCTTGGGAGAGATTCTCGATCTTGGCCCCGGCGATATGGTGCAGCTCGACCGTCATGTTTCTGACCCGGTCGATTTGATTGTGGGGGACAGGATTGTGGCGCGAGGCGAAGTGGTGCTGGTGAACGGAAATTTCGGCCTGCGCGTGACGGAGGTGGCTGCGCCCAGGAAGCGGCTGGAGAGGATACGATGCCTATTCTAAATTTCAGAAGCGCGCGGGCTGCAACGGGGGACCGGGGCGGAGAGGGAAGGCTGACCGACACGAGTTTGGCCAGTTCTTCCGTGCCGGACAGCTCCGCGGCGTTCGCGGGTCGAACGGGGTGGTTTGAAACCTGCGCGAATCCAGACTGCCGATCCGGATGGCTGCATTTTTTGCGTAATCGATCGGCGCCGGTCTTTGAAGAGGGATGGAGTTGTTCGGCTCAGTGTACGGCGGCCCGCGTAGCCCTCGCCGTTCGGCGCGAATTGAACGGCAGGGGACTCGCTCCGGAGAACCATCGGCACCGAATTCCGCTGGGCTTGGTGATGCTTGAGCAGGGCTGGATTACGAGTGGCCAGCTGCGCCAGGCGCTGGAGGCGCAAAGAGCAGCCGGGGCGGGCCGCCTGGGCCACTGGCTGGTGCGCCAACAGGGAGTCAGGGAGCAGTTGGTCACCAGAGCGCTTGGGCTGCAATGGAGTTGTCCGGTGTTGCCACTTGAGCGGTACGACGCCGATGCGCTGACCTGCATGGTTCCGCGGCTTTTTGTCGATGCATTCGGCGCGTTACCGCTCCGTGTTGCGGCAGGCAAGCTGCTCTATCTGGGATTTGAAGACCGTATCGATCCGGTATTGGCTCTGGCCATCGAGCGAGTTACGGGATTGCGGGTTGAATGCGGCCTGGTGCAGGGATCCCTGTTTCGTGAGGCGCATGTGCGCATGCTGAGTTCCAAGTTTCCTCCTGTGGAGTTGATCGAGTCCGGAGGGGAGCCGGCCCTGGTGCAAGCGCTATCGAAGGCGATCGAGCGGGTGCGGCCCGCGAATGCGCGCCTGGTCCGAGTTCACGACTGCCTCTGGCTGAGGATGTGGCAGTCTTCCGGCAGCATCAATGCCATCGGGAGCGATGGGGTCCATGACCTGATCGCGTCAATCGGCTCCCACTGAGCTTCTGAATGCCCTGACGGGCGATGCGCTTTGACCCTCATGGAAAACGGCATCTGGCCGATGAATGCAAAAGCGGAGGATGCTGGCATGAGTGAAATTCGAGCCCTGATCGTGGATGATTCCTCGGTGATGCGGAAGATTATCGAGCGGTCGCTTCGTCAGGCGGGCCTGAACCTGTCGGTAGTGCACGAGGCGGGCAGCGGGACCGAAGCGCTGGAACTGTTGAAGACCAAGGATGTCGACTTGATTCTTTCCGACATCAACATGCCGTCGATGGATGGGCTGGAGTTCCTGCGCCAGATTCGAGCGCAGAACCTGGCGGCCGGCGTTCCGGTAGTGATGATTACGACTGAGTCGAGCGAAGAACATGTGAAGCAGGCGATTCAGGCCGGGGCGCGCGGCTATATTCGCAAGCCTTTTACTGCCGAACAAGTAAAGGAACGGGTGCTTCCGTTAGTGGATGCGGCGTAACCCGGAAAGGATGAACGTGCTCTTGAATGGTGTGCGTTTCGCTGCTATTGCACGAGCGCGGGGAGGCGGGATCAACGAAATGGAGCAGACAATGGCGGTCTCTTTGCGGGAATCCGTGCAAGTGGTCTCCGATCCGCAGAATCTGGATGGGAGTGTCGACGAGGTATTTCAGATGATGCTCGGGGTCAACTGCGTGCGCATTCCCGGACCGCTTGAAACCGAGCCGGAGTCGGTCACCGCGGTGGTGGGGTTCGGTGGCCTCCTGAGCGGCGCATGTGTCTTCAAGTGTGGAAGTTCCGCGGCGAGAAAAATCGCCGCGCACATGACTGGCATGGAGTTTGAAGAGATCGACGACATCGTCAAAGATGGGATCGGTGAGATATGCAACATGCTGGCGGGCGCATGGAAAGGCAAGGTTCCTAATCTGGCTGCGAATTGCGGCCTGTCGGTTCCCGCCGTGATTACCGGCCGCGACTACAACCTGCATGTGCAGGCCCCTGAGTTTCAACTCCGTCACGCCTATCAGTTCGAAGACGCCGGTTTTGAGGTCACCATTGTCTGCGATGGGCTGCAATAAGCAGAGAGTGTGCTGAAGAAGAAGACCCTGTGGCCGGATGCAGGGTCTGAGCGTTCACTGCAGATCGATTCATCCGGCACTCGACTCTCGGTCGGGAATACTTCCTTGCTGCGATTTCGTTTCCTATCCTAATTTCCTCTAATCCACTCTCTCCGATTCCGGTCTCGCATTTGCTCCCTTCCTGTACAAGCAGGAGATGCAGAGATGGACAGTGGATATTACGCGGCGATGACCGGTTTGATCGCGCGCACGCAGGCATTGGATATAGCGGCGACCAATCTGGCAAATTCGCAGACTCCGGGCTACCGCTCTGAACAGGAGTTTTTCCGTTCCGCGTTAATGGGACCTGAGGCTGCGGATTCCCAACTGGGCCGAACGGTCAACAATTTTGGACTCCTCGGGGGAGACAAACTCAACCTGGGTCAGGGCGCGCTGCAGCAGACCGGCAATTCTTTGGATCTTGCCGTCGAAGGTGAAGGCTTCTTTCGGATTCAGACCCCCAATGGCCTTCGATTTACGCGCGACGGCGGTTTTCACCGCTCACCCAATGGACAACTGGTTACCGCGGCGGGCGAGCCGGTGCTGTCGACCGCCGGGCAGACAATCGCCATTCCTCCTGGTGTGGTTTCTGTCGGCGCTAACGGCGCAGTTTCGGTGGCGGGCGGTGTGGTGGCGACCGTAGGGGTATTCACCTTCCCTTCAGGAACACAGTTGACGGCTGAGGGCGCGAGCCGTTACCTGGTACCGGAGCAAACGATCGTGTCTCTTTCCAAAAACGCCTCCATCCGACAGGGCGCAATCGAATCCGCCAACCAAGGTTCGATACCCGGCACGCTGAACCTGATGCTGATCCAGCGAGAGGCCGAGATGATGCAGAAGGCGCTTACGGTCTTTCACACAGAGTTCAACAAGTTTGCGACCGAGGATCTGCCGCGTGTTTAGCGGCGAGTTCCCGTCAAGGATGAGGAGACAGAGATGATTCGAGCCCTCTATACGGCGGCGAGCGGGATGAGCGCACAGGAACTGAACCTGGACACGATTGCCAACAACCTCGCCAATTCTTCAACCACAGGATTTCGCCAGTTGCGCCTGGAGTTTCAGGACATGGTCTATCAGAACCTGGTCACGCCGGGTGCGGCCCAAAGCCAGTCCACCGTTTCGGCGGGATTGCAGGTGGGCCTGGGAACCAAATCGGCGGCCACCGAGGTGATCATGACCCAGGGATCACTGAATCAGACTTCGAATCCATTGGACGTGGCGATTGAGGGCAGCGGGTTTTTCCAGGTACAGCGGCCGGACGGCAGCATCGCATACACTCGCGCCGGGCAGTTCCAACTGAACAGCCAGGGGACTCTATGCACAACGGATGGCGACCCGGTGATCCCCACCATTACCATCCCCGCTAATGCAACGGCGGTCACCATCACCCAGTATGGTGTGGTGAATGCAACCCTGCCTGGGCAGACAAACCCTTCGCAATTGGGCCAGCTTCAGCTGGCGACGTTCCCCAACCCAGGGGGGCTTGAGAGCATGGGCTCCAACCTGTTGGAAGCGACTCTGAACTCCGGCAATCCGGTGACAGGGAATCCCGGTGGTACCGAGGGAATGGGAACACTTCAACAGGGATATCTCGAAAACTCGAATGTCGATGTGGTCACCATGTTCGTGCAGATGGTGTTGGCCCAGAGAGCGTATGAGTCAAACTCCAAGGTCATCAAAGCTGCGGATGATATGTATTCGCAGGTCAATAACATGACTCACTAACCGGCATGATCCAAATGAAGAGTTGAGGCGCTGGTGAGCAAAATGAAGGCAGTGCATGCAGGGGTTCTTGGAGCGATGGTGCTGGTAGCGGCAGTCCCGCCAGGCGCTTTTAGCAAGACACCGGGCGAGTCGAAAGCAGCCCAGAGCGACTCATTCGACCGTCACGCGTCCGACCGTGCCCAGGCTGGAATCTCTATTCTCCGCGAGATCGACGATCCCCATAGTGGGGCTCGCTGGCTGCTCCTGATGGATGCGCATCATCCTGGCGGACCGGGGCGACTGGTCCTGGCCGACGCGATGGGCAACACACTTTCGCCATCCAGGAGAGACGGGAAGAAGGCCGAAGACCACATTCAGCCGGTGATCCACGCAGGGGAGAAGTTGATCCTTGAGGAGCATTCGCCGGTAGTTGACGCTCGTCTCGATGCGATTGCACTCAATCCCGCCGCGGTTGGTGGCATGCTCCGGGTGCGTCTGGTTATCGGTGGCAGCGTTGTCCGCGCGTTGGCAGTGGCTCCGGGATGCGCAATCCTGACGCAGGAGAAGGGAGGCCAGCGGTGAGATTGAAATCGGGAAGGATCTTAATCAGAAAGTCCTTCATCAGTCTATCGATTGCTGTGCTCCTTTGTGGGCTCCTGGCGCCAGTCCCTGTTGACGCGTTAAGCACGAAGCACATTCCGCTTCTTCCTGGCGCCAAGCCGACGCCCCCGGAGGCCGCCCTCGCAGCCTATATTCAACGCGTGCATGCGCAGCAAGCTGCCGAGGTCAAGACCGCGGGTTCAATCTGGAGTCCCGAGGGTCGGCTGGTGCGGTTCGGCACTGATGCCAAAGCAGCCCGCCTCCATGACGTGGTCTCGATTGTGGTGACTGAGAGCCTTGCCGCATCGACGGACGGGCAGGTCAAAAACTCGAGGGCTTCGAATGCGAACTCCGCGCTCACTTCGCTCTTCGGCGCGCTCAAGGCATCGAACGCGATGCAGAATCTGGTCGGCATGACCGCCAGCTCTGGGTTGACGGCGCAGGGTCAAAGCACTACGAACTCCAGTCTCGCAACGACCTTTGGAGGTGAAGTGGTGGATGTGCTGCCCAATGGAATGCTGGTGGTGCAGGCTACGCGGCAGTTGACGTTTTCCCAGCAGACACAGTTGATCAAGTTGCGCGGCCTCGTGCGTCCGGAGGATGTGAGCTCACAGAACCAGGTACTTTCGACCGCAATGACCGATCTCGAATTGGAAGTGACTGGCAAAGGCATCGTCAACGATTCAACATACCGCCAGAACCCGCTAGTTCGCTTTCTGGAGCGGATGTTGATTTTTTAGAGCACGGATTAGAAATCAGGATGATTGATGCAGGAAGAAAATGTCATGCCGGAGCAGTCAAAGAAGACGATCAGCTCGCGGAGAGCCCTTTGGTATTCGGCGCTGGGGTTTGCGCTGCTGACGACGGTTGCGGTTCATTCAGAACCGGCCCCGCAACTGGCTCGAATCAAGGATGTGGCCACAATTGAAGGGATTCGTGACAACCAGCTTGTCGGGTATGGGCTGGTGGTAGGACTGCACGGCACCGGCGACAGTTCGCAAACGGTGTTTCCCGCGCAGACTCTGATCTCAGCCCTCGAACGGATGGGAATTACCGTGCCTCAAACCGGATCGAACAGTGCGAGCAACATGCAGGTGAAGAATATGGCTGCGGTCTTCGTGGTGGCGACGCTGCCCCCCTTCAGCCGGCCCGGATACAAGATGGATATTACGGCCTCATCGGCGGGAGATGCACGAACGCTTGAAGGCGGCATTCTGCTGATGACACCGCTCTACGGACCGGATGGGCAGATTTACGCCCAGGCTCAGGGAGCGCTGGTGCTCGGCGGATACATGGCGACTTCGGGAGGCAACAGCAAGCAACTGAATCACCCAACTACAGCACGGATTCCTGGAGGCGCTCTGGTGGAGCGGGCGGTACCCTTCGACCTGACACAGATGCACGTTGTCAGCGTTGAGCTGAACGATGCGGATTTTCACACCGCCGAGCGAATGGCTGTTGCGATCAATCATGCCCTGAGCGGGACGCGCGCGCACGCGGTCGACAGCCGCCGGGTGGAGGTTTCCACTGTCCCTGGAGAAGATATGGCCGCGTTGCTGGATCAGGTCGAGGCCGTCGAGGTTGACGTGTATCCCAGGGCCCGGGTGGTGGTGAATGAGCGGACAGGAACCGTAGTTATAGGCGGAACAGTACGCCTGCAACCGGTTTCCATCCTGCATGGGGGACTCTCGGTAAATGTCATCAGCGAATCGATGGTGTCGCAACCAAATCCCGGCTCGGCCGGGACCACCGCGGTGGTTCAGCAAACCTCCGTGCAGGCTCAGGACAAACCCGTCAACCAGATCGATCTAAAACAAGGAGCTACGGTTGAGGACCTGGTCAAGGAATTGCAGCGGACCGGGGCGGGGGCACGCGATGTGATCTCCATTCTGCAGGCAATGAAGGAGGCCGGCGCTCTGGAGGCCGACCTGGAGGTGCTGTGATGCGAGAGGATGTTCCCGGAGAAACTTTATGACAACGGTATCCACGATAGCGGCGGGGACGGCCAGCACGAATGCACCCCAGCCTCGATTGGTCAAAGCTGCACATGAGTTTGAAGCGCAGATGATGCAGGAACTCATGAAGCCTTTAACGCGTGGCAGTTCACTTACAGGCGAGGACGATGAATCCAGCGATGGCTCCGGCTCGAATGGGGCTCTGGGCGAGTTTGCAACCGAAGCGTTGGGAAGGGCATTGAGTGAGCAGGGTGGTTTCGGGATTGCGAAAAGTGTTCTGAAAGATCTTTCCCATTCCGGTAACAAGTCTGTATCGGTACCGGTAACCGGAATTGTGCACGAAAAGTACTGAGATGAGCGACTCTGAATGACTACAGTGATTAGTAAACCCGCCGATAGACCGTGTAAGGAGCAATGCGCATGGACATTCGTAATAGTCTCGATGGATTGAAGACGTTGTTGGGCGTTACCCCGCCCGCCACGCCGGCGCCACATTCCGCAAGTGCAACATCGGCAACTGGAGCAAGTGGGCTGGGAAGTGACAGCGCAACCTTCAGCAGCGCGGGAAGCGAAGTCTCGCTGACCGCGGCCGACTCCGGAGTACGTACTGACAAGGTTGCGTCCGTCCAGGCAGCGCTGGCGGCGGGAACCTACAACGTCCCGGCATCCGCGGTGGCGTCGAAAATGGTGGACGCCATGTTGGTGGGCGACCGCTGATCGCGGATGACTCGCGGTGCAGTTGGTCTCGCGGGCGGATAGGCATGAAGACGAAGATGGGTGTTGAGAAATGAAACGAACGAGGGCTGCAGTTGCCGGAAGCAGAGGCCTGAAACACCCGGAGCTAAAGGAACTGGTGTGGGAGGCCTCCCATGCTCTGGCCCGCCTGGATACGAAACGGCTGGAGGAGTTGGCGCACTCCTGCCAGGCACTCAACCGTGAACTGCCGCCTGCGAATTCGGCGGCACGGGCAGACCAGCTTCGCCAAGCCCGAGAGGCGGCTGAAGAAATGGCGGTATTCTCCCGGGTCATGGAAGCAACACGGGCAAATCTGAACGTTATGAATCGGCTCCGGGAGTTACGTGCCGGACGCATTGGGTACGCTGAGGCGCAGATGCGTCCCTGGTCTAACACGGAGAGCAGTGATGGGAACCATTAGCTCCGCATTCGACCTGATCTCCGGCGCATTGAACGCCGACCAGGCAGCACTCAGCATTGTGGCCAATAACGTCGCGAATGCCAATACTCCGGGATACACCGAGAAGACCCCGAACTGGCAGGAAAACGATCCGATCCATATAAACGGGGTCCAATATGGAGACGGCGTTACAGAAACGGGCGCCACCTCGATGCGCGACAAGGTACTTTCGGCTCGGCTGGACCAGCAACAGCAGTTAGCCTCGGCATCCAATGCCCGTCTGACGGCGCTCGACAGCGTACAGGCCCTGTTCACACCGGACTCGGGTTCGAGCAGTTCAACAGCGGGCGATATCGGCAACGACCTTACCAGTTTTTTCAGCTCCTTCTCTTCTCTGGAGGCGGAACCCACTAACAATTCACTGCGTGAGGAAGTGCTTACTTCAGCCACGACGCTTGCGGGCAACATCTCCAATGCGGCGGCCAGCCTGAACACGCAGCGATCGGCGCTGGATCAGGAGGCCTCTGGCGTTACAAGCCAGGTGAATGCGCTCACCTCGTCGATAGCGCAGTTGAATCAGCAGATTCAGTCAACATCGCCCAATGCCGATGCAGGTACGCTCGAAGATCAACGTCAGGAGGATTTGACCCAACTTTCCCAATTGATCGGGATCAACCAGGTGAAGACGGAGAACAATGGGCTTTCCGTGACCACTACTTCAGGACAGTTGCTGGTTTCCGAAAACTCCAGCTTCCAGTTGACGAGTGGATCGTTTAGCGGTGTCACTCATTTCTTTGTTGGCACCACGGACATTACTTCCCAGTTGACCACGGGGGGCGGTGAGCTGGGGGGCTACCTGACGGCGCGCGATGAGGACATTCCCGGCGCGGTTACGTCGCTCGATCAACTCGCTTATGGCATTTCCACTTCGGTGAATCAACTGAACAATACGGGTGCCGATCTGAATGGAGAGACGGGCACCTCCGCAGCGCCGCTTTACATATTCAGTGAACCCACTCAATTGGCCGGAAGCGCGCTGGGGATGAGCGTAACGATGACCGACCCCAGTAAGATTGCAGCGGCAGGGGCGGGACAGGGAACAGGCGATAACTCGAATGCCGTCGCGATGGCAAAGCTCGCCAGTGAATCGCTGATGCAGCCGATTGCGACGACGGCTTTGGGCGTGTCCCAGAACCTGAATGCATTGTCTTCTTCTGCGACGAGCAGCGTGCAGGTCTATGACTCGTTGGGAAACAGCTATAACGCAGCGGTAACGTACACGAACCTGGGAAGCAACACATGGGGTTACAGCATCTCGGTGCCGGACGTGCTGACTGCGAATACGAGTGTTCCCGGTTCTGTGAGTTTCGGTTTCGGGCCCGGAGAAACGGTGAATCCTGGAACTAGTCTTACAATTAGTGGCAACATAGGGGGCGGCGGAACAGCGACGATCATTGCACCAATGGTGACCGCCGGTGAGACGGTCGGCACGGCTGGCCCACCGGCCACCGGCTACGTTGCGGCGCTCGACGCCCAGATTACGGCGGCAGGGATCATCGGCGTCACCGTATCGAGCACCGGGGGCGTATTGACGATCTCCGGGGCAACAGGCACGACAGGGAAGGTGATTGCAGATCCCGTTGCTTCGGCGAATGCGACAGGAACACTGAACTTCAATGCGAGTGGTGCCTTGGTGGGCCCAGCGGCGAATGTGAGTAGCATAACCTTTGCCGGACTTTCAGACGGTGCGGCGAATTTGAACCTTGACTGGAATCTCTACGCCGCGAACGGTACAGGAACCGTCACGCAGACCGCGGCGGCCACCTTGCAATTGGGAGAGAGCCAGAACGGCTCTGTGGGCGTGAGTAATGGACCAACGCCGACTGGTTTCTTTTCAAACTTTGTCTCAACACTGGGGGCAACTGTCTCAGGCGTGGAAGCCGAGAATACGGCGCAGAATGCCTCTGTGACTCAACTGCAAACGCAGAACGATGCTCTTTCCAAGGTGAATCTCAACGACGAAGCAGCGGCAATGTCCACGTTGGAGAGCAGTTACCAGGCGGCTTCGAAGGTGTTTACGATCCTAAGTACCGTAATGGAATCTGCCCTGAATCTTGGGACGCAAACAGCGTTTTCCTGATGAGTGAATAACGCGCTGGAATATTCTGTGCGGCGTATGAGCGATGCACTCAACGCGCATATGTTGTGAAGGAAGGGAAGCGATGCGGGTAGATCCGAGTTATTCCTCGAACCTTGTTGGTGCACTTGATCAAAGCCAGTTGAACGAGCAGCGACTGACGGCGGAGCTATCAAGTGGAGTAAGCATCACCGCCTTGAGCCAGAATCCGGTGGCGTCCGGAGAAAACGTTCTCCTGCTCAATCAGATTCAACAGGATGACTCGTTCACGCAGTCATCAAGCCTGGTCACCAGCCAGTTGCAGGTGGCCGATTCAACCCTTGGCTCTGTGGTCTCTCAGCTTACGCAGGCAGTTTCGCTGGCAATCAGCGCCAACAATGGAACGATGAATGCGAGCAACGTAAAATCTATCGGAAACCAAATCTCCGGCATCCTCGACGAAGTGCAGTCGCTGGGGAATACAAGTTACCAGGGCCAGTACATCTTTGCCGGGGGGAAGACCTCCACGCTTCCATTCACAACGTCGACAGCCACTTCACCTGCTACAACGACCTATAACGGGGACAATGACGTCAACTATCTCGAGGCGCCTGACGGTCAAAAGATCCAATTGAATCTGCCCGGCAGCCAGATCTTCTCCGCCACGGGCGCAAACAATGTTTTCGCGGCGCTCAACAGCCTGGTGGCTGATTACTCCACCGGCAACGTCAATACGACGCAGGCAGTGAGTGATACCCAGGCGCTTGGAACAGCATTGAATTTCGTTTCCCAGCAACGGGTTGTCGTCGATAACTCGATCACGCAACTTAGTGCGGCAACTGATTCGATCACGAGCCAGCAGACCCAACTGACCACCGCACAGACGAACTTGATGCAAGCAGATGTGGCGACTGTCTCGACGCAGCTTTCACTCTCTGAAACTCAGCAGACCGCGCTGGAAGATGTGATCGCGCAGCTCGATTCCCAATCTAATAGCCTCTTCAGCAAGCTGCAATAACCTGCGACGAAGTCAATCCGTCTATACTCGGAGCGGGAGGAATGCCTTGTTCGCTCCGATTCGTTTTGTGTGGAATGCAACCCGCGGCAATCGCCTCACTCCCTGGCGAAGTGAATACTTGCGGTGGCGGGTAGAGACGTATTCCGGCCAAAAGGCTGAGACTTTGACTTTTAAAACAATCGCGAGTTTCGTCTGGATCTCTCGTTGGGAACTGCTGAGTTTTCTGCTGTGGACCGACCGCCTGGATCGGGATGTCCACAAGGGGATCTGATTCGGCACCGCCATTGTTGATCTTTAACGGCGACACGGGGGAAGACTCGATGTTACAGGTTTCGATCATGCGGCAGATTCCCTTATCATCGACCTTGGAGAGTCTTTGGGAATGAAATTCGGACCAATCTATCTGGCCTCCTTTTTGTTCTCGGCGTGCCTCGTCACCACTTCCTTGGCGCAGCAACTGCCTCCGGCAGAGCCGCCTCTTCCCCTGCCCAGCGCTCACCCCGACGCGCCAACAATCCGAGTTACCACACAGGAAGTTCTGGTGCCCACGCTGGTGGAAAAGTCCCACGGCGGAATCGTCTACGGACTCAAGCCGGATGACTTCATTCTTGAAGACAATGGTGTACCGCAGAAGATACGCGTGCAGGAAGAGATGGATACGGCTCCGGTTGCGTTGGTGGTTGCAGTCGAAGAGGGCGGAGTGAGCGCGCTTGAGTTCGACAAGGTTGCAAAGCTCGGCCCATTGCTCGATATGTTCCTGTCTGACGGACGTAGCCAGGCGGCGCTGGTGGGCTTCGACTCCAAACCGCATCTGATTCGCGACTACAGCCACTCAGGCGAGGAGATGAACCAGGCTCTTAAGCGCATGGAACCTGGCGATGGAGGAGATGCAATTCTCGATACGGTCAGCTATGCCGTGGACCTGCTCGAAGATCAGCCAAAGGAATATCGCCGCGTCCTGCTGATGATTACCGAGGAGCGCGACCATGGAAGCAAGCACACCAAGCCGGCGCAGTTGATTGAAAAGATTGGCCGTTCGGACGTGCTTGTGCTGAGTGTGTCGTTTTCTCCTGCAAAGGCTGAACTACTCCACGACATCAAGGACAACGGGGACAACCGCACCATGAACATGATGTCGCCGTTGATCATGCTCATCCAGGCCTTCAAGAAGAATGTCTCCAAAGAAGTTGCGCAAATGAGTGGCGGGGAATACACCACTTTCACCGGCGACAAGGGCTTTGAAGAACGCGTGATGCAAGCTGCAAAGGACACGCGCAACCGGTATCTGCTCAGTTTCAGCCCCTCGAACCCATCGCTTGGCTTGCATACCATCAAGGTGCGAACGACACAGGATTATGGTGCTCGAATTGTTGCCCGTGCCAACTACTGGCTGGAAGCGGAGAAGTAGATAAGAATCAAAAGCGACAACGAGAGCCAGGCGAGTTTTACGGGGATGGGCAGATGGCACTTACCCGGTCATTCATGGTAATCTCACAATAGACACTTGAAGAGTGGATCTAAGAAGACAAGAGGAGTAACACACGCCGTGCTGGCGACTGCTAAGAAAACTACCCTGATTGAAAGCTTCCGCACCCATGATTCGGACACCGGTTCACCTGAGGTCCAAATCGCTATTCTGAGTGCGCGTGTTGCTGAACTGACCGAACACTTCAAAACCCACAAAAAGGATCACGCATCCCGCCGTGGATTGTTGCAACTGGTCAGCAAGCGCCGCCGACTGCTGGATTACCTGAAAGCGCACGATGCGGATCGCTATCGCGACGTTATCGGCAAACTTGGAATCCGCAAGTAATCAGAAAGCAAACATTGACCCGGAAGCGCCCAGACCGGATTTTGGTCACGGCCCCCGTTCTACCCAGAGCCTGGGGTCTTGGTGTACCTGGCGAACTCCAACCGCTGCCAGGGGTTGCGCACAGCTATCGGCTGAGCGCTCCCCGGGCATGCCGCCCGAAACGCAGAACCGGAGAATCCTCTCCCGCGCGCAGAATCCATTCTGCATTCGCTCTGCATCCTGCTTTCGCCAGTCTTTCTACGCCGTCCGGCGCCTTCCCATCACAAGTTTCCCAAGCGAAAAAAATGAAACGAGGACTCTATGTCTAAGCATGAAGTATCCGTCGAGCTTGCCGGCGGCAAGCGGTTGGTCTTTGAGACTGGCCGCATGGCCAAGCAAGCCTCTGGCGCAGCGCTGGTTACCACGGGCGAAACCGTGGTTCTGGCAACTGCCGTAGCCTCCCCCGATCCCCGGGAAGGCATCGATTTCTTTCCCCTGACCGTCGATTACCGCGAGTACACATACGCCGGTGGACGCATTCCCGGCGGCTTCATCAAGCGTGAAGGCCGGCCCAGCGAGAAGGAAGTTCTTACCTGTCGCCAGATCGACCGCCCCATCCGCCCACTCTTCCCTGACGGTTTCCGCAACGAGACCCAGGTCATCGCGCTGGTCTTCTCCGCTGACAAGGAGAACGATCCCGATGTGGTCGGCATCAATGCCGCCGCGGCCGCGCTTGCGCTTTCTGACATTCCATTCAGCGCTACCGTTGGTGCTGTTCGCGTGGGCCGTGTGAATGGCGAGTTCGTCATTAATCCCACCTACGCCGAGCGGGCTGAGACCACGGTCAACATCATGGTCGTCGGCCACAAAGACGGAATCGTGATGATCGAGTCAGGCGCCAAGGAAGAGACGGAAGAAGTCATCCTGGCTGCCATCGAGTTCGCGCACACCGAAATCAAGAAGATCGTTGCCGCCATCGACGAGCTGGTTGGCCTTGCCGGCAAGCCCAAGCGGGCATTCACCGCTCCCACCACCGACGAAGCCTATTACGAAGAGTTGAAGGCCAAGATCGGCGACAAGCTGAAGGACGCTCTCGACACCAAGAAGTATGCCAAGACAGACAGCTACGCATTGGTGAAGAAGATCAAGGACGAACTCGCTGCTGGATTGCCTGCGGACGATCCAAATGCCAAGAAGAAGCTGTCGACGTATTATGAGTTGCTCCGCGAACGCACCTTCCGCGAGCAGGTCACGAAGGAGCGGATCCGTCCCGATCGTCGCGCATTCGACGAGATCCGCGAAATCACAATCGAGACCAAGGTTCTGCCCCGCGTGCACGGCTCAGCCCTCTTCACCCGTGGTGAGACTCAGGCACTGGTGACAGCAACTCTCGGCACTCAGGATGACGGACAGCGGTTGGAGAGCTATGAAGGCGAGAAGAAAAAACCCTTCATGCTTCACTACAACTTCCCGCCGTTTAGCGTTGGTGAAACAGGACGTATGACCGGCACAGGCCGTCGCGAAATTGGTCACGGCGCACTCGCCGAGCGGGCCATTTCCGCAGTTCTGCCCTCGGCGGAAGAATCGCCTTATACCATCCGCATCGTCTCCGACATTCTTGAGTCGAACGGTTCTTCATCGATGGCCTCAGTCTGCGGCGCAAGCCTCGCGCTTTATGACGCAGGCATCAGCCTCAAGGGCTCTGTGGCCGGTGTGGCCATGGGCTTGGTCAAGGAGGGCGACGACTATGCCATCCTTACCGACATCGCCGGCGCGGAAGATCACTACGGCGACATGGACTTCAAGGTAGCCGGAACCCGCAAGGGAATCACCGCTCTGCAGATGGACATCAAGATCGGTGGCCTCACCCGCGAGATCCTCGAGCAAGCCATGGCCCAGGCCAAAGCTGGCCGCCTCTTCCTGCTGGATAAGATGGACGCGATTCTTGACGGACCGCGCACCGAGCGTTCTGCTTACGCTCCGCGCATTGAAACCGTTATGATCCCAACCGACAAGATCCGCGATCTGATTGGCAAGGGTGGCGCAACCATCCGCGGCATCATTGAGCAGACCGGCGCCAAGATCGACGTCGACGACACCGGCCGCGTCAGCGTTGCTTCTTCGGATGCTGAAGGCCTCAAGAAGGCGCTCGAGATCATCGGCAACATCACCGCCGTGCCTGAGATTGGCAAGGTCTATCTGGGTAAGGTGGTTCGCCTGGCGGAGTTCGGCGCATTTGTCGAGCTTTTCCCCGGCACCGATGGCCTCCTTCATATCTCCGAGATCGCAGAGCATCGCGTGAAGGAAGTGAAGGACGAACTGCGCGAAGGCGATCAGGTGATGGTCAAGGTTCTGGCCATCGAAGGCAATCGCATCAAGCTCAGCCGCAAGGCACTGATCAAGGAACAGAAAGCAAAGCTTGCTCAGTCGTCGCCAGTCGAAACGGAAGACACGCCGGACGAGTATGAAGCACCTTCCGCGCCTGTTCATTCCGCTGCGCCGGTTGCACCTGCAAGGCCTCGCAACGAATTCGATGAGCGTCAACCGAAGTCGAATCAAAGCACAATCCTTATCGAGGGTGGTGATGACTTCGACGAAGAGGGAGGCGAGGAATTCGATGAGGAAACCGAGCCGAACTTCAATCGTGTTGATGGTGCTCCAGTTCCGGTAGGTCAGGTGGCAGGCGCAGGCCGTCCGCCCGCGAATGCGAATAACAACAATCGCCGCCGTCGCCGTCGTCGTCCAGGTGGCGCTGGTGGTGGTGGCCGCGGACCTGGCAGCAGCGGTAGCCAGGGCTAAGAGCCCAGCATCCAAATAACAGAAGGCCCGGACGCTCTGTCCGGGCCTTCTGCATTTGGTACAGGGTTCAAAGTAGAAAAGTCCCAATCAGAACTAGAGCGGTTTCGATTCACATGTTTCCATTTCAAGAGCATGCGAGGTGGCATTTTCTTGGGGAAAATGCCACTTAGCCTCAAGCTTTTTTTAAAGAGCAGAATCGAAACCGCTGTGGCTCCCGACTTGCGAATTAATCGGCTACCCGCAAAGCAGGGTCAGGGCGAATCTCGGAAAGCGTTGAAAGGACCGGAGCGGACAGGAGTGCGCTCTCAACGGGGCCCTGAGGATCGCGTTTCGAGTTATACATCCGCTGATCTGCCGCAATGAATAAGGATTCAGAATCGTGCGCATCTTCAGGGAATATAGCCACACCCACGCTTGCCCCGATTCGTGCAGAATTCTCGCCGTTCAGTTGAATTGGTTCATTCAGTAGTTGCAGAAGGGTATTCCCAACGGCTTCAGCCTGCTGCCGAGTTATCGGTTCTTCGAGAATAATCGAGAACTCATCGCCACCGGTCCGCGCCACAGTATCTGAGCGTCGGACGCGCCCGGAGAACCTCGCGGCTACTTGCTGCAAGAGGAGATCACCGATGTGATGGCCCTGAGTATCATTGACCTCCTTGAAGTGATCCAGGTCGAGAACCAGCAATGCCGTCTGATTCTGGCTCCGGCGAGCACGCTCGAGAGCACTATCCAGCCGATCCTGGAAAAGCCGCCGATTCGGAAGTCCCGTCAAATAATCATGGAGCGCAAGATGCCGGTTCGTCTCAATCTGCTCTTCAAGCAACAGCAGGATCATACCCACGGCAACCACGTATTTCGGTAGATTCCAGACCTCGCTCTCGACGTGGATTCCACTGAAGTAATACGACATGATGGGTGACACGACAAATACAGCGGACCAAGTCAGGAACCCGGCAATCGTAATGAACGAACCGGTCGTCCCATGCCGATAACCAAAGAAAAAATGAACGCAACAATTGAAGTAAATGATGAAAAGCAGGGCATTCAAGGCAAGTTCGGTGCCCCCAGTCCGGTTTTGGACAACGAGGGCGAAAATTGAAAGTCCTAAATAGTTGCTGACCATTATCCAACGCAAACTGTGAGTGAACTTTGTTACCACCGCAAGTGCGATCACGAGCGGACAAGCACCGAGCAGGACCGCGGAGATGTTCAACGCCCAGGCTGGGCCCGGGCTGAGGTTCAACAGGATGATGTAGAGAGTATTCGACCCTAGGAGTGCTGCCAGCATCCAGCGGCTGGATTTCTGGACGCGGTAAGGTACCGATGCCCACATAAACAGAAGTCCGGCCCAAACCAGTCCGGAAAGACCAATGATCGCAGCCAGAGTTCCCCAGATACCTGGAAATCCAAGAAAAAGAAAAGCCGCAAAATGGAGCACGATCATCAGCCATCCGACAAGCCAGATTCCCGAGACAGGAGTGGGGTTGCGCCGCGAGACCGACGCAAAAGCGCACGCCAATAGCGCGACTGCCGTCAGATCCGGGAGTTCACTCCAATTCACCGGGCTTCACCTCACACCAAAGGCCTATCTATCTTGATCGGCCTGTTAGCGAACAATTCTATAACGCATTCGTGGTACGCATGTAACTTGGATTTGGATTCATCTAAACTGCCTGCTTTTCAATCGTACCCGGTGATCGATCGTATTACTTTGGATGAGTTTCTATCGGTATTCCGCTGTTTTTGCTCTAATCTCAAAGAGATGGCCGCCAGTTTGTACATCGTCGTGGCAGGGGAAGACCCGGGGTTCGATATTTTCGTAAATGGCCACGCTCTTGCGCGCAACGAAGACTCATTGGAGAAGCTGGCCGGACGGCTTAAAGTCGCGCCTCTGCTTGAGTTCTTTTCTGCCGATGAGAATTCAATGGCGTTACTGCTGGAACAGGGAGCCGGCGATCCCGACTGGGCTCCAAATTTGCCGGAGCCACAATGGTTTAGCGCCTCGGATGGACTCCATACTGTGCGCGCACTGATCCAGTGCCTCGTCGATTCACCAGCGGCTCTTGGCTCAGAAACAAAGCCAGTACTTCTCGAACTGCAAGAATACGAGCATGTGCTGGAGAAGACGGCGCAACGGCATCTTCGCTGGCATCTCGCTGTAAGCTGGCGCTAGCGCTTGCCTGTCCATCAATCCGCCGCCGATTCGCCTTCTCTCGGATTGAAAATATTTCCCAACCGTCGTATCTGCGCACCCACGCCTCGCAGCTTTTCCTCGATGCGCTCATACCCGCGATCCATATGATAGACACGGTCCAGGATGGATTCGCCATCCGCTACCAGCGCCGCGAGCACCAGTGAAGCCGAAGCTCGAAGGTCGGAGCACATGACAGCCGCGGCAGAGAGCTTCGTCGCACCGCGAACCGTGGCCACGCTGCCGTCCACCTTAATGTTTGCGCCCATCCGGACCAGTTCCTGAACATGCATAAAGCGATTTTCGAAAATGTTTTCCTTGATCGTGCTCACACCATCCGATTGAGTTGCCAGCGCCATGTATTGCGCCTGCATATCTGTCGGAAACCCGGGGTACTCCTCCGTGGAAACATCGACCGCGCGCAGTGGCCCATCTGCGCGGACGCGCACGGTGTCAGGACCGAGGATGTTGATACGCGCCCCGGCCCCTTCCAGTTTTGCAATCACTGCTCCCAAATGATCGGGATTGCAGTTGGCCACAATCAAGTCGCCCGAAGTGATGGCGCCGGCCACCAGGAACGTCCCAGCCTCGATCCGGTCGGGGTTGATTCGGTAGCGCGCGCCATGCAGCCGGCTCACGCCTTGCACTCGAATCGTGGATGTCCCCGCTCCTTCAATCTTTGCGCCCATTGCGGTAAGCAGGGCAGCGAGATCGGTTACCTCCGGTTCGCGCGCGCAGTTTTCCATCAGGGTTTCCCCTTCGGCCAGCACGGCAGCCATCAACAGATCTTCTGTGCCCGTAACGGTAATCTTGTCGAAGACAAGGTGAGCGCCTCGCAACCGATCCGCCCTCGCTTCCAAATAACCGTGCTCTTGGGTGATGGTTGCACCCATCAACTCCAGCCCTTTGATATGCAGGTCAATCGGCCTGCCTCCAATCGCGCATCCGCCCGGCATCGCTACGCGAGCGATCCCAGCACGGGCCACAAGCGGACCAAGCACCAGTGAACTGGCACGCATGGTCTTTACGATTTCGTACTTGGCGACGGGGTCCGACAGCGTGCGGCAACAGATGGTGGTGCGATGTTGCGCCCGGCCATAGCCCAACTCCACTTCAGCGCCCATCGAAGCCAGCAACCGTCGTTCGGTCTCAATATCCCGTACCTGGGGAATGTTTTCGAGCGTGACCTCGTCCTCTGTAAGAATCGCCGCAGCCATGCAGGGCAATGCCGAATTCTTTGCGCCGGAAATACGGACAGTACCAATCAGCGGATTGCCGCCGCGAATGACAAATTTATCCATGAATTTGCGGGAACTCCTAGCCTTCTAGTGTAAATCCGACAGGGAATAGAAATGACAATGCCGCTCAAGAGGGACCTCGAGCGGCAATAGAACTGGAATTTCAGAGGGTCTTAATTAGTTACAGCTCCAGTACGTTGTCCTCAATCGCCAGCCGGACATTCCCATCCGACTTGGCCAGACGCCGGACTGCTTCGGGCTTGTCAACCTTGGCCTTCAACATCACCAGGGCGACGGGGACGCTGCGTCCCGCGCTCTTGATTGTCTCAACTGCAGTGGGGCGGTCGATTTTGCAGGCGCTCATCAAAATGCGAATACCGCGCTCCACCAGCTTGGAGTTCTGCATGTGCACGTTCACCATCAGGTTTTCGTACACGTACCCGAGCCGGGTCATGGCGCCGGTGGTGATCATATTCAGCACCATCTTCTGCGCAGTGCCGGCCTTCATGCGTGTAGAGCCCGAAATTACTTCCGCTCCCACTTCGGCAACAATAGCGATATCCGCCGCTCCGGCCAGGGGAGTGTCGTGGTTGCACGTGACCGCAGCAGTGTGCGCACCGCGAGCCCGTGCATAGGCAACGGCTGCAACAACATAAGGGGTACGGCCCGAAGCAGACAGGCCGATCACAACGTCCTTGCGCGTGGGACGCCGGCGAGCGATATCGCGCTGGCCCAGTTCCTCGGAATCCTCGTTTACTTCAACCGCCGACGCCAGAGCCTTCGGACCACCGGCCATGATGTACTGCACTTGTCCCGGAGCTGTTGAGTAGGTAGGAGGGCACTCAGAAGAGTCCAGTGCCGCAATTCGGCCGCTTGAACCGGCACCTATGTATATAAGCCGTCCGCCGTCGCGCAGGCAGCGTGCTACCTGGTCAATCACCTGCGCGATCTCCGGAATGGCTTTCTTAACTGCTGCGGCAATCTTCGCATCCTCGTGATTGATGATGCGTGCGATATCGATGGCAGATTTTGTGTCGAAACCCTGAGATGCCTCGTTCTGGCTCTCAGTGGTCAAATCCTGAAGCAGTGCAGCCTGGCTTTTTTTCGTGTCGCTTGCTTGGGCGCCGGCCGTCTCCTGAATCGTTGAACTGATAAGCATGCGTATGTCCCCAATTACTAATTGTATCTGGAATCTGTCCAACTCCCGAGAGAATTCTGGACTGCTCCCGTCCACGAATCAACCCAATCAAGAGGAAGACAGCAAAGCCACCCGAACCGCGTCGTGAAAAGCCGGCCGAACTTCCCGAATCAACTGTGACTGCCGGTCCGGCCAAGTCCGGTTGGTCAGCAGTACCACGGCAATCTCGGAATCCAAGTCAATCCAGAGTGAACAACCGCTATATCCAAGGTGTCCGACCGATCGCGGCGAAAAGTATTGGCCCGCTGATGACTTGGCTGACGGCGTATCCCAACCAAGTGCGCGAGAACTGCCTTCCGGGCCTTGCCGCTCTGCAAAGACCTTCAATGTCGCAGCACGGAACAGGCCCGAATGCTCTGATGCCGAGGCCTCCCCGCGCGATGCCTTCAGTATCTCCGCGGCAAAGCGCAGCAGGTCCGGCACGTTGGAAAACAGTCCCGCGTGACCTGCTGCCCCTTTCAGCAACCACGCATTCTCGTCCTGAACCTCGCCTTGAATGGGGCGATGGCGCAACCAGGTATCTTCTTCGGTCGGAGGAATCGCGGCTCTCGCAGATGGTGACGGGCAGAATCCTGTCGCGGTAAGACCGAGGGGTTCGAACACTTCGCGGCGTGTCCAGGTCGCCAGGTACTCGCGCGTTAGCACTTCTAACGCCTTGCCAAGCAGAATGTAGCCCGGATCGGAGTACTCGGCCCGCTCACCGGGTTCAGCTTGAAGCGGCAATTCAAGACAGGCTCGAAACAGCGCAGCCGGGGTTGTTAGAGTGCGGAAAAACTCCACATATCCCGGCAATCCTGAATTGTGCGCCAGCAGGTGGCGAAGTGTTACATGGCGCGCAAAGTCGCCCGGTTGGCGACCCACCACAAAACCAGGCAGGAAATCTCCAGCGGGCGCATCGAGTTCGAGCAAGCCTCTCTTATAAAGCAGCATGGCCGCGGCTGTGGTGGACACTACTTTGGTAAGGCTGGCCACGTCGTAAACGGTCTCAGGCGTTACTGCCGGCGCGCCCTCCTCATAGGTAAAGTGCCCCCTTGCGCCCTGCAGAACAGTCTTGCCACCCGCCAGAACACCAAAAGCGCAGCCCGGAAAGGCATGAGCGGCAATTGCATCGTCCAATACACGTATTACCGGCCCAAACTGGCCAGCATTACCGTGAGCGGCGTTCCCGGACGGGATGGTTTCAGTCGTCATCTCTGATTTGCATCCTAACGCGAATCACGCCTTGTCGCATGAAGCCGGAACCGCATTTTTGCAACCATATTTCAATCTGAGGCCCGATTGGAGCTATCCTTGGATGCGGCCGCCTCGTCTATCGCATAAGACGGCTACTCGGAGGCAGGGATGCGTGTGTTCACGGGAACGGTTAGGTTTGCAATCGCGCTGGGATTGGCAGCGATACCTTCAGCGTCCGCGATTGCTCTTGCACAGACCCAACCGCAAACAGAAACAGCGCCACCAGCATCGACTATAGCCGACCCCGCGCCTGCAAAGAAAACGTACACAGTTCCCGCTGGCACCAAAATCTTGCTTCAGTTGCGCAGTGGCATTAACACCAGGAGCGCCAAGGCTGGCGATGGCGTCTACTTGGCCACGACGTTTCCCGTTGTTGTCGAAAACCGGGTGATGATCCCTTCCGGGGTTTACGTTCAGGGAGTCGTCGATCGCGTGGAGCGCGCTGGACGCGTGAAGGGAAGGGCACAGCTGGACATGCACTTTACCTCGATCATCTTCCCCAATGGCACCGTCGTCGAGGTTCCCGGCCTTGTAGATAGCCTTCCCGGTGCAAGAAAGCAGTCCGTCAAGGATAACGGCGAGGGGACTATCGAGCAGGATGGGGACAAGGGACGCAATGCCGGCAAAGCCGCGGAAATCGCGATCCCGACCGGCGGAACCGTTGGCTCCATCGGGGGGTTGGCAAGCGGACACCCAATTGGCGGTGGAATAGCCGGCATTGGAGCCGGTTTGGCCGCCGTTGGGCTCGTTTCGCTCTTCACCCGCGGCGCCGACGTGAACATCGATACCGGAACCCAGGTCGAAATGGTCCTGCAACGCCCGCTTCTGCTGGAAGATGCCAACCTGAGCGGCACCGCGCCAAATCTGGAACCGGCGGCCGGTCAACCCAAACCTCTCGGCAAGCCGAATCGGGCGCGAATACTCTGCCCTCCCGGAGGGCTCGGTTGCGAGTAATCTAGAAGAGAGATGCAAACGGTTCCAGAAGATTCTTCCCCGGTTTCCAGCCCAGTTCCGCCGTCGTTGGCCATCCCCGACGCTCAACCGGTTCCCATTCCAGTGCCCGCCGCAGTGAACAACGCAGCCGGTGGCATCTGGTTGTGGGTCCGCGACCTGATGATTTCAGCCGTCGCTTCTGTGCTGATCATTACCTTTCTCTACCAACCTGTGCGCGTCGAAGGAACCAGTATGTTGCCGCGGCTTGAAGATCGCGATCGGCTCTTCATCAACAAGTTCGTCTATCACATTTCGTCCATTGAGCGAAGCGATGTGGTGGTCTTCCATTACCCGCGTGATCCGGAGAAGAGTTACATCAAGCGAGTGATCGCCCTCCCTGGGGACCGGCTCGAGATCGACCATGGAATCGTCTGGGTCAACGGAATCAAGCTATCGGAGAATTACGTGCCTCAGGAGTACCGCGACAGCCGATCTCTTTCGGAGATGGTAGTGCCCGAAGGCTCGTATTTTATGATGGGCGACCACCGCTCCATCTCGTCTGACAGCCGCGAATTTGGCCCGGTTGAGCGAGGCCTCATCTACGGCAAAGCGGTGTTTGTCTACTGGCCGGCGCGCGATGCCGGAGTGGTTCGGTAAACGCCGCTTTCTTACTGGCCCCGCTCACATTCATGTGAGCGGGAATCGAGCGTCTGCCTCACCGCAGGTGGCGCAGGTGGCAGGTGATAAGATTGATTGAATCCACTCCTCTGGAGAGGCAATGCAGGCAATTCTAGCGCTCGAAGACGGGCGCATCTTCCGTGGCCTCGGCTATGGCGCACCTGGTGAATGCCAGGGCGAAGTCGTTTTCAATACTTCCCTCACTGGCTACCAGGAAATTGCAACCGATCCTTCCTATGCTGGCCAGATCGTCGTTCTAACCAACCCCCAGATCGGCAACTACGGCACCAACCAGGCAGACAACGAATCGGCCAAGCCCTATATCGAAGGCTTGATCGTGCGCGAGTTCTCGGTCGTCAGTTCAAATTGGCGTTCGGAGCAGGTGACCGATGAGTACATGGAGCGCTATTCCGTTCCAGTGCTCGCGGAAATCGATACCCGCGCCCTGGTTTGCCATTTGCGCACCCACGGCGTCATGCGTGGTGTCATTTCAACGGACGTTTCCAATCCCGAGGCACTCGTCCAGAAAGCGCGAAGCATGCGCAAGATGGATGGGACCGACCTCGCGCGTGTGGTTTCGACCAAGGAAATCTACCAGTTCGATTCATCTGACAGCCTCAATCAGTCGGGCGATCCTTTGCTTTCCAGCGCGCTGATCCAGGACCCGCGAGTACGTCCGCACCATGTTGTGGCCTACGATTTCGGGATCAAGCGCAATATCCTCAGAATGCTCACGCGCGAGGGTTGCCGGGTCACCGTAGTTCCAGCGGAGACCAGCGCTGAAGACGTAATGGATCTGAAGCCCGACGGCGTCTTTCTTTCCAACGGCCCCGGCGATCCCGAGCCAGTTGATTATGCTGTCCGTGCCATCCAGAAATTCCTCGGCCGTGTTCCGGTCTTCGGCATCTGCCTTGGCCACCAGCTCACCGGTCTGGCTCTCGGAGGCAAGACCTACAAGCTCAAATTCGGCCACCACGGCGGCAACCATCCGGTCAAGAACCACACCACCGGCAAGGTCGAGATCACGGCCCACAACCACAACTTCGCCGTCGATCCCGACTCGATCAACGCGAATGAAGTGGAATTGACGCACATCGACCTGAACGACAACACGCTGGAAGGCCTGCGCCACAAAACGCTGCCGCTTTTCAGCGTGCAGTACCACCCCGAAGCCGCTCCCGGCCCGCACGACTCGCACTACCTGTTCCACGACTTCCGCAAGATGATGGAGGAGTGGAAGGGATGACGGAGAGGGTGCAAAAGAGATTGTGCAGTTCCAGACAGCGGGGCTTTTGGCTCCGCTGTTTTTTGGAATGAAACCTCACGGAAATGATGTGTTTTGAAAGGGCACGACTTTAGTCGTGCCGCCAAGATGCGAAATGAGACATGGCTTTAGCCACCGAGGGAAGGCTTTGAAACCCACACGCGAACATGCGACAAACAACGACCAGACCTACTTCGTCACGTCGGACACGTGGGAACGTCGCGCGTTATTCAATGCGGAACCGTGGGCGCGCCTCTTCTTCAGAACTCTACTCTCGCATCGGAGTGACGCCTATCTCCTGCACCAATTCGTTCTGATGCCGGATCATTTTCACCTCCTGATTACGCCGTTGGATTCACTTGAAAAGGCGGTCCAACTCATCAAGGGCGGATTCTCATTCAAGGCAAAGAAGGAACTTGGGTCAAACATGGAAATCTGGCGTCGCGGTTTTGCGGACCACAGGATTCGAGACGCTGAAGACTATGACATGCATCTCCATTACATTCATTTAAACCCGTTGAAGAAGCATCTTTGCACTAACGCCATGGAATATCGGTACTCCTCGGCTTACCCAGGTTGGAAACTCGACCCCATCCCTCAGGGGCTAAAGCCCGAAGGGTTTTTACGACCGTCGTGCGGCACGGCTGAAGCCGGGCCCTTTCAAAGCACCAGTTTGATGAAATAGGAATCAAGACATGCCACGCAGAAATGACATACAAAAGATCCTTGTGATCGGCTCCGGCCCGATCGTCATCGGCCAATCCGCCGAGTTCGACTACTCCGGCACACAGGCCTGCAAGGCCCTCCGTCAGGAAGGTTATGAAGTGGTGTTGGTGAACTCCAACCCAGCCACCATCATGACTGACCCGGAGTTGGCCGACCGCACGTACATTGAGCCGCTCACCCGCGAATACGTCGAAGAAATCATCCGCATCGAGTCGCAGATGCTCGCCGATAAGCCAGGCTCAGGCATCTTCGCCTTGCTGCCTACTGTCGGCGGTCAAACCGCCCTCAATCTCGCCGTTGATCTTGCAGACGCCGGCATCCTGGACAAGTACAACGTCGAGTTGATCGGCGCCAAGCTTGAAGCCATCAAAAAGGCAGAAGACCGCCTGCTCTTCAAAGATGCCATGCTCCGCATCGGCCTTGAGGTGTCAAAATCTGCCCTGGTCAACAACCTCCGCGACGGCCTGGATTTCGCAGGCAAGCTTGGATTCCCGGTTCTCATCCGCCCCAGCTTTACGCTCGGCGGTTCCGGCGGCGGCATCGCCTACAACCGCGAAGAGCTGATGGAGATCCTCGCCCGCGGCCTCGACCTTTCGCCGGTCCACGAATGCCTCATTGAAGAGAGCGTTCTCGGCTGGAAGGAGTACGAGCTTGAGGTGATGCGCGACCTGGCCGACAACGTCATCATCATCTGCTCCATTGAGAATTTCGATCCGATGGGCGTGCACACGGGCGACTCCATCACCGTCGCCCCTGCGCAGACGCTCACCGATCGCGAATACCAGAAGATGCGCGACGCGGCCATCGCCGTGATGCGCGAGATCGGCGTCGAAACCGGCGGGTCGAATGTCCAGTTCGCAGTCAACCCGCTCGACGGCCGCATGACCGTGATCGAAATGAACCCGCGCGTCTCGCGATCCTCGGCGCTGGCTTCCAAAGCCACCGGCTTCCCCATCGCAAAAATCGCCGCCAAGCTGGCAGTTGGCTACACGCTCGACGAGATCCCCAACGACATTACCCGCAAGACCCCGGCCTGCTTCGAGCCGACCATCGATTACGTGGTCGTCAAAATTCCCAAGTGGCAGTTTGAGAAGTTCCCTGGCTCCGACCCAACTTTGGGCCCCCAGATGAAGTCCGTCGGCGAAGCCATGGCCATCGGCCGCACTTTCAAAGAATCGCTGATGAAAGCGTGGCGCGCCCTTGAAACCGGGAAGAAGACCGGCGCCGAAGTTCTCGAGCCCCGCCGGCTCACCCAATTTCTGGTCACTCCTCAGCCCGAGCGCCTAAGCTACATTCGCTTTGCCTTTGAGCGCGGCATGAGCGTCCGTGAAGTGGCACGTTATACCGGCATGGATCCCTGGTTCCTGCATCAGCTTCGTGAGATCACGATTGAGCAGATGGCTATCGCCAAGACAACTCCGGAAGAGATTACCGAAGAGCACTTGCGCCGGCTAAAGCGCCTGGGCCTCAGCGACGAACGCATTGCCACCGAGTGGAAGCTCGAAGGCCACGCCGGCACGCAGCAGGTGAGGGAACTGCGCGAGAGCAAAGGAATCCGCCCCGTCTTCAAGCTCGTGGACACTTGCGCCGCCGAGTTCGAATCGATGACGCCGTATCTCTACTCGACCTACGACGAGGAAGACGAAGCGCCGCCAACCGACACGCCCAAGATCATCATTCTCGGCTCCGGCCCCAACCGCATCGGCCAGGGAATCGAGTTCGACTACTGCTGCTGCCACGCCGCTTTCGCATTGCGCGAAGACGGATACGAAACCATCATGGTCAACTGCAACCCGGAGACCGTTTCCACCGACTATGACACGAGTGACCGTCTCTACTTTGAGCCGCTGGTGCTTGAGGATGTTCTCGCGGTCTACAACCATGAGGCGCAATCCGGCGCGAAGATTGGCATGATCGTCCAGTTCGGCGGGCAGACCCCTCTCAACCTCGCCCAGCGCCTCCGCGCGGCGGGAGTACCTATCATCGGCACCTCGCCGGAGTCCATTGATCTGGCCGAAGATCGCAAGCGCTTCGGCAAACTGCTCGACGACCTTGAAATTCCTCAGCCTGCAGGCGGTACCGCCACCAGCGTGGAAGAAGCTCTGGCCGTCGGCAACCGCATCGGCTACCCCGTGCTGGTCAGGCCCAGCTATGTTCTCGGCGGCCGTGCCATGGTCATCGCTTATGATGCTGAGGCCGTCTCCCAATACATGCGGGAAGCAGTCGAGTACTCGCAGGACCGGCCGGTGCTCGTCGATCACTTCCTCGAAAGCGCAGTCGAAGTGGATGTGGACGCCCTCTGCGATTCAGAAGATGTCGTCATCGCCGGAATCATGCAGCACATTGAAGAGGCCGGGATCCACTCCGGCGACTCGTCCTGCGTGCTACCCTCCGTCAGCATTCGCCCTGAGACGCTTGAAACACTCCGCGTCTATACGCGCAAGCTGGCCCTCGCGCTCAAAGTCATCGGCCTGGTCAACCTGCAATTCGCCATTCAACGGGACGCCGAAGGCCAGGACCATGTGTATGTCATCGAAGTGAACCCCCGCGCCTCGCGCACCGTGCCCTACGTCTCCAAGGCAACTGGAATTCCGCTCGCAAAAATTGCAGCGCGCCTCATGACGGGCCGCAAGCTCCGCGAATTGTTGCCGGCCCAGCTCGCCTCAGGAAAAGACCTCGAAACCGGTACGCATTATTACGTCAAGTCGCCCGTCTTTCCCTGGTCCAAGTTCGCCGGCGTCGACACGGTTCTCGGACCCGAGATGCGATCCACAGGAGAGGTCATGGGCGTCGCCGCCACCTTTGGCGAGGCCTTCGCCAAGGCCCAACTTGCAGCCGGTCAGGTACTGCCAACTTCCGGAACAATCTTCTTCAGCGTGAACGATCACGACAAGCCCGCAGCGTTAGAGCTGGCGCGCCGCTACGTGGAATTGGGATTCAGAATAGTAGCCACTGAGGGCACGGCAAGTGTCCTGGAAAAGTCCGGTCTCACCATCGAGCGGGTATTCAAGGTGAAAGAAGGCCGCCCCAATGTCGTCGATCTGATCAAGGGCGACCGCATCCAGCTCATCATCAACACTCCTCGCGGGCAGGACACGTTCTTCGATGAGAAGGCGATTCGCCGCGCAGCCGTTTTGGCTCGGATCCCCACCATCACCACCATCGCTGCCGCCCAAGCCGCGGTTGAAGGTATCGCTTCCATTCAACTGCATCGCACCACGGTTTACGACCTGCAGCAGCTCCACAAAGCCTTCAGCAAATAGGGCGCCTCTATCGAGCCCCGGATTCGTTCCAGGGCTCATTCGCCGCTTTGTTAATTCTTTCGGGAAAGGCGTATTTCTTGCGAATGAATTGTTAATGCCGTGTTACATTTTAAAAAGTTCAAGCAGAAGGGAACTGATTCCGGTGGCGCTTTTAGCGCCCGGAAAGCCCCTTCCAACCAAAAAATGAAAGCTTAACCCCGGCGCTCGCAGCGCTGGGATTGGAAGCCACGAATGACACCGGCAGACGACTGCATTGCAGTTGACCCCGATTTGTTTGGCACCAGTGGCGTAGTAAGCAAATCCAGGATCTGAACACCTAGGTTCAATCCCTTCTTGCTTGCCGCGCCCCGGAGATTAAACCGAACGGCTGTGAAAGCAAGAATGGATCTGGTGCGGCGCTCCGCGCGCTAACCCTTCCATATATGCATGTGCCCACGCGCAATTTGGTGTGCAGGCAATGTGAATTGTCCGTGCGTCATCTATTGGCCCATTGAGGCCATTGCACATTCAGAAAGTGTTCTGGAAAGGGGGAGTGATGTTCACCATTTCGCAAATTGTTGATCATTCCCATAAGCGGGTCTTGGAATGTGTCTGGTTGCATTCCGATGACAAGCTCACCTGCCTCTGGGTAGAACAGTCTTCCAAGCCCGCGGCAGTGGAGCGTTCGAGGGAAGAAGAGCAGGATCAAAGCCAGCGAGTCGCCTGATTCTTTATAAATCCCGCGGCCTTCGGAGTAACGTACATTCGATCCGCCCGGAGCTAATGCGCTCCACCGTAGTCTGCGTTCTACAATAGGACCATGCTGATTGAGGGCATTTTTGCCGCCGTCCCCACGCCGTTCTATCCTGACGAGCAAGTCTATTTCCGTAAACTTGAAGCCAACATGGCGCGGTATTCCCGCAGCCTCCTTGCCGGAATGGTGGTCCTTGGGTCCACCGGCGAGGCGGCCATGCTCGACGAAAGGGAATCGGTCGAGGTGTTGCGTGTCGCCGCCGAAGCTACCGCTCCGCAAAAAGTTCTGATTGCCGGTGTTGGGCGCCAGAGCGTGAAGGCGACCATTGAGATCGCGGAAGCGGCTGCGCGGCTTCAATATGATGCGGTGTTGGTCCACCCACCCACCTATTACGCTCCTCAGATGGGGGAGAAGGCCGTTTTGAACTACTTCAACACGGTTGCGGATCGCTCGCCTCTCCCCGTCCTGCTTTACAACATCCCAAAATTCGTCCCGTTTGAAATTCCCGTTCACCTGATCGCGGAGTTGGCGCAGCACCCAAATGTCATTGGGATCAAGGATTCCAGCGGAAATCTTGATCGAATCCGTGCTGAAGTCGAGGTCGCACACACTTCTCCGCGACGGACCGTCACCGTCACGCCCGTATTTGAAGCCGTAACCGGTCGAATGCTGACGCATAAAAGCGAGTCCACTGGCTCATTTGTTTCCGCTGGAGATCTTGCCGGCGGGGCTGCCGTTGCAACAGCGGCGCCACTGGTGGCCCTCAAAACCCGCACCAGGGAAATTGGATTTCAGATACTTACCGGCTCAGCCGCAGGGCTGCTGGCTTCACTCGAGGCAGGAGCGACCGGGGCCATCCTCGGATTTGCCGCTTGCGCGCCGCAGGCGTGCCAGGAGGTCTACCTTGCCTGGAAGGATCACGACCTGAGTCTCGCGGAAGAAAAGCAGGAGCGCATTGCCATGCCTAGCAATCGCATCCTTGGACAGTTGGGAATCAGCGGAGTCAAATATGCCTGCGACTTCAACGGCTATTTTGGAGGCCGAGCCCGCTCTCCGCTCTTGCCCATAACCGCACAAGAAAAGACTGAGATTGAGCAACTGCTGGCCGGCATCCGGAATTAGCCGGGCAGTTTCTGCGAGATATGCAATGTCTAATTTAAGGTACTAATGGCGTTGGCGGCCGGAAGCCGCCAACGCGCAATGTGATCGACCCGAGCGATCAACTCGGGTCTGACTGCAACTATTGCTTGAGGTGCCACTTGCCATCTTCGCCTTTCACATAGGTGGCGCCTTTGTAAATTCTCTCTTCCTGTTTTTTCCCAGACTCGACCGTCTTGTTGCCTTGAACTGAAGCTGAGTTCGAGGAGCCCCGTTCAGCACGGTTCGATATGTCGTGTGTCTTGAATTGCTGTACCTTTTCAGCAAAATTTGCCGTTTCCTTGGCAAGGGGACTGTTTTCGTGCTTGATTTTGCGGTCCCCGGCAACCGCACCTTCGGGTTTGAATATCCCAGCAATGCTCTGAGGTTCCGGATCGAATGCTTGGCGCGTAGGCGGGTTTTCAAACCCAGTTCGTGCTTGCGAAGCATAGGGCGGTGCAATTGGAAGCGGCCGATTGCCTGTCAGGCTCGAGAATGAATCCATGTAGGGCAAGGATGTTACCTGGAGCGAAACAGTGGCTTGCGCCGGCGCATAGTTCGCTCCATCCTCTGGTGTAAAAATGGCCTCCAGCGTCTGTGTTCCAGGGGTTAGTACAGTGCCCTTGGCGGGAGCAAAAACAAAGGTGCCTGGAATCGATGCCGAAGCATTGAATTGGGACTCGGAGAGAAGCGTGCCATACGGGATGGGAGCCGGGTTACGCCATGTAATGGTGGGGTTTGCCTTGGTTACCATGATCGATACTTCGGTCCGTACGTCCGTGTAGTTATTGGAATCTTCCGGAACGAAATCAACCGCGAGAGTCTGCTTTCCAGCTTGAGGGACCTCGCCTGCGGAAGGCGTATAAACCAGGATTCCCAGCACAGATGCAGTGGCATTGAGCTGAGTCTTGCTCAGCGCGGTGCCGTAGGGCATCGAAGGTGGCACCAGCCATTTAAGGGTCGGCGTTGCCTTGCTGACAACGAGGGAAACGGATGCCTCGGACGAGGACAGATTTTCGTCTGTCGGAGTGAAAACTACCGAAAGGGTGTGAGTTCCGGGCGAAAGTACTTCACCGGCGGAAGGAGAGTAGGTGAAAGTGCCAGGCTCCGAAGTCTTTGCATTGAGTTGAGCGTTCCCGAGCGCTTCGCCAAACTGAATCGCGGGCGGCGCAGGCCAGTTGATCGCGGTCGGCGATGCCTTGGCAACCGTGAGGTTCACAGTGGCTGTTGCCCTTGTGTAGTCAACGGAATCGGACGGAATAAATGTCACCGAAAGCTTCTGATCGCCTGCTCTTGGTACATCGCCGATCGCGGGCAGATAGACGAATGTTCCTGGGACCGATGCAGTTGCATTGAGTTCTGCTTCGCTAAGCGCAGTGCCATACTCAATCGACGCGGGTGTTGGCCATGAGATGACCGGCGTGGCTTGGGTCACACTGAGTAGCACCGGAGTCTGCGCCGTTGCGTAGTTGGTGCTGTCAGAGGGAGTGAAGGTGACCAAAGGCATATGAGTCCCGGCCGAAAGCACCGCGCCTTTACCGGGGGCGTAGACGAAACTTCCGGGAACCGACGCCGTAGCCTTCAGTTCGTTATCGCCCAGTGCAGTGCCGTAGACGATGGGCTCCGGAGTAGGCCAGGTGATCAGAGGCGTCGCCTTCGTCACATTGAGCGAGATCGTAGCCTGTTTCGCGGTATATTTTGACGGGTCAGCCGGGGTAAAGTTCACGGTCAACGTCTGGACTCCGGGCGCAAGCACATGCCCCTCGGAGGGAGAGTAGGTGAAGACTCCCGGGACCGCTGTTGTTGCATTCAGTTCCGTGGCGCTGAGTGGGGTTCCGTAGGAAATAGCAGCGGGCGTCGGCCATTGAATAACGGGCGTCGCCAATGTCACCGTCAGCGCCACAGCGTACTGCGTTGAAGCGTAGCGTTTCGCGTCCGTTGGAGTAAACGTGACCCAAATACTATGCGTTCCTGGAGGAAGTTTGGAACCCTTTGCGGGAACATACGCAAATTTCCCCGGAATCGGAGAGGTGGCATTGAGCTGGGGAGCGCCGAGTGGCGTGCCGTAAGCGATTGGGGCAGGGACCTGCCATTCGATTTCGGGAGTCTCCAGTGACGATTGATCGTCTTCAAACTCCAGGTGTTCGTCAACCTCGATCTTCAGCATTTCTATCTCTTCTCCTTTAGTCGAATCGGCGATCCCAGGGTTAGGCGCAAGGTCCGCATCGTTCTTTTTGTACCATCGGAATACATCTCGGGTCTTGTTCATACTCTCTTCGTCGCTCAATCCTTCCGATTGCGTCCTCGCTCCAGTAAACGTCACAGGATCCGTCGGAATGAACGTCCGCGCGGGCGGGCCATTGGGGTACGACTCGCTTACGTCTTTTCTTGCATCGGGCTGCGTGGCGCTAGAGAAGGTTTCTGTGCCGATTCTACTGGGAGTCAGCCGCGAAATACCAGAAAGTTCTTCCGAGGCACCGCTCATTGTTGAATCGCCCTTGATGCGGCTTCTCAAGCTGAAGCCCTTCTTTTTGGTCAATGGCACAGGCAATCCGGAAATGGAACTTGCCATTTCGCGGATCCGTTGCGCAATCGACGAATCCTGCAGCACCAAGGGGGTGGCGGTATTCTGCATATGCCGTACAGCAGCGTAGTCGTTGGGGATTTTCCACTTTACCGGCCTGTTGAGCGCCTTGGCTATTTGCCCATCCCCGACTCCGAGAGCCGCAGCCTCATACCGATTAATCACTATTTCAAGATTGGGGCGGTTTCCGCTAAAGAACTGTCCAATCATTCGATTTGCATTACGCAATTCGGGAATGGAGGCTTGAGCGACCAGGTAGAACGCTTTCGCTTCTTTGAATAGGGAGATGCTGTCAAAATCAACCGAGGACCCTATATCGACCACTACGTTATCGAAGTTCTGACGCGCGATCGACAACAGTTTATCGACAGATTCGTTGGATGCCTTGTAAATGGGCAGTTTTCCGGGTGCTGCGAGCAGCTTTAGCCCCGAGCTATGCTTGACAAGGAGCCGGGATAGGAAATTCCAATCGAGCCGACTCGACTCCTGAAGGGCGTCGATTGTTGAGTACTCCGCTTCAAGTCCCAGGTTGATGGCAGTGGATCCAAGAGGAATGTCGAGATCAATTAAGAGGGTGCTTTGGGAGGTATCCTCGGCCAGTGCTACGGCGAAATTACATGCGATCGTGGTGACGCCGGACCCACCCTTTACGCCTGCGAAAGCAAGTAGCCGCCCCCCTGTCTGTTTGGATTCAGGTACTGCGGGGATCCGGGCAGCGGCACGAGATAGCGCGTCGGCCGTGGTGCTCTGCGGGAAGGGAAATGTCAGAATATCGCGAACACCTGACCGCATGCACCGAATGATAAGTTCGGGATCTTCTCGCTCGAGATAGACCATCACCGTTGCAACGCCATCGGCGCAGACACGCTCAACCAGCTCGAGCGCGTATTCTCGGTCACTCTGCAGATCAATAATTATGACGTCGTAACGCTGTTCGAGCAATCGGGAAGCATCGTCGAGCGTCGAAGGGTACGAGGAGAACTGGCGGATTTCTCCACCGGGGTGGCAGTCAGCAATAGCGGTTGCCACTGCTGAACGGAGAAAATCGTTCGGGCCAACCAATGCAACAGACAGATTCCTGACATGAAGGGCGTTGGAATGTTCGGGATGCTTCGTGTCGACACTTAGCAGCGTGTTGGCGGCCATCAGCAGTCCTCTCCACCAGTCGACTCCGGCTTGCTTCGCCGGATTGCCTCAATGTAGGAGGGTCATCAACGAGTAAAGCTTGTATAGCTCTTATCAAAGATAAGAAAGGGAAAGGTAACACGTTTAGGATCATGGCAGTCCATACGTCTTTCGTGTTAATTTCCACAGACTTGACAACCGGTCAAGATGATTGGCGCAAACACTTAAATCTAGAGGACTTATTATTTGGGGTATGGTGCCTGATTCTGTCGATTTCTCGCGCGGATCGTGCCACCTTGCCCACTCCAGATAAATCCCGAGAACTCACCGCCAGGAACCGGCATTGCGATAGAAAAGCCTTTTTTAGCTGTAGTAGATGCCGCATTCTACCTATATCCAATGTCTGATAACGGATATTCTGTATACTCCGACGCTGGAGCAGAAATCGCCTGGAGACGAATAAAAGGCTGGCTCCTGATTGGCGTCTTCCCTGTCAGGGAGACTTTTCACATCTTGTAGCGGCCCAGATCCTCGTCGTTCAATCCTTCCAGCCATCCGCGCAACTGCTCAGCGGTGGGACCGTCCGGTGGGCCCGAGGTATTCAGTTTGGCGGCCTGCATCACCTGCTCGGAAACGTAAATGGGACAATCCGCTCGTAACGCCAATGCGATTGCATCCGATGGCCTGGCATCAATCGTCACCGCTTCATCCCCTTGGCGAAGCCACAGCACAGCCATAAACGTATCATCTCTAAGCTCTGTAATTACAACACGTTCCAACTTGCCATTCATGTGCCTGATTAAGTTTCGAAGCAAATCATGCGTCATGGGCCGAGGCGCTTCCACCTTCTCGATTTCTATAAATATGGCGTTTGCTTCAAAGTTGCCGACCCAGATGGGCATCACCGTCTCTGAGACAACGTCTTTGAGCACCACGATGGGCATGTTGGTCGAAGGATCCATCATCAGACCTCGTATCCGCACCTCAATATCCATGGTTTCCCTTTCCTTTGCCAGCTTAACTTGTTTAGACGGATTCCCCAACCAAACTATTTGGATGCGTGTCGGTGATTCTTACCTGAAGGTAACTGCCGGGAGCGGGAGCAATTGGTTGGGTGCAGGTAAAGTTCACTGGCTTGTTCTGGCTGCTTCGGCCAGTCACCTGTCCGCGCGCAGGATTTTGGCCCTCGACCATCACTTCCATTATTTGCCCCAAGTGCTTGGAATAATTGACTCGTTGAATCTCCCGCTGCCGGTCAAGCAACACTTGAAGCCGCTTGGCCTTTTCCGTCTCGGAAATGGAATCGATCATTGTCAACGCCGGTGTATTTGGACGCGATGAATATTTGAACCCAAACACGCAATCGTACTCGACTTCCGCCAGAAGATCCATTGTCTGAATGAAATCGTCCCCGGTCTCGCCCGGGAAACCCACAATAATATCAGTCGAAAGCGAAATGGGCCGCCGTGCGCTCTTGATCCAACTGATCCGCTCCAGGTACCACTCCGGAGTGTACTCGCGTGCCATCTGTCTCAGCACGCGCGCCGACCCGGATTGAACCGGCAAATGGACATGGTCGCAAAGCGTTGGAACCGAGTCGATCGCATCCACAATGTCGCGCGTGAAATCCCGCGGATGGCTGGTCGTAAAGCGAACGCGCCTAATCCCTCCAACCTCGCCAACGGCAGCCAGCAACTCCGCGAAGCTGCGCTTCCCTTCCGGATCCCGATAGCTGTTCACGTTCTGGCCCAGGAGCTGAATCTCTGTGTAGCCTTGATCGGCGATCCGGCGAGCCTCCGTCAAAACAGAATCAGATCCTCGGCTGCGTTCCTTGCCTCGCGTGTAGGGCACCACGCAGTAGGAGCAGAACTTGTCGCAGCCCTCAATAATGGTGATGTATCCGCGGAACTGGTTCTGCCGTGCGGTGAACTCGGTCTCGAAGGTCTCGTCGGTCTGCCGGTCATCGAGCCCGGTGATCCGGTTTTCACCGGCTTCCAGCCTGACTAGCATCTCGGGCAGTTTGCGATAGGAGGCGGATCCTGAGACAAGCGAGACATAAGGTGCCCGCTCAAAGATCTTTTCGCCTTCCTGCTGCGCCACGCATCCCAGCACGCCAAAGCGCTTCCCGGCCTTGTGCAGCTTTTTGTAGTCGTTCAGACGGTTAAAAACTTTTTGCTCGGCTTTGTCTCGGATGGAACAGGTGTTGTAAAGGATCAGGCCAGCGTCTTCCTCGTTCTCAACCTGCCGGTAGCCCTCATGCTGCAATGTGCCAATCACCTTTTCGGAGTCATGAGCATTCATCTGGCAGCCGAAGGTCTCAAGATAGAAGGTTTTCTCGGTCGCCATAATAATCCTGAGTATAGCGTGATTTGGGTCACGCCGCGTTCGGGGTTGAAGCTGCGGTCACCCGATTCATCGCTCCCTGTCCAAAATCGAACAGGAGAATGCGGGAATGGACACCTGCTGGGGATGACTTCCCATTTCTGTCATTGGATTCAATTACTTAGACGTGGAGAGGATGGCAACCGGCTTGCTCATTCTCTGATTGGGATTGCCTCCCTTGGCAATCCATCCCCATCGATCCATCCTTGCAAACAAAGGAGCGGCCATGCAGACTCTGTTTCAGGACCTCCGCTACGGTATCCGGCAACTGGTCAAATTGCCCGGATTCACACTCACGGCCGTCCTTTCACTGGCTCTCGGCATCGGAGCCACCACGGCTGTCTTCAGCGTGGTCTACGGGTTCCTCATCGATCCATATCCTTATAAGGCTGCGGATCGCATGGTGCATGTGCGCCTCGACACCGGCAAGGGCGAACCCAACGGTATGGGGCTCACGGCCGGTCAGTGGCAACAGATCCGCAAATCTCCCGTCGTCGATGACGCCTTTCTAGCCGATGAATGGAACCTCACAGTCACCGGAGCCGACCTGCCGGAGGACGTTCAGGCCGACTACTTCAGCTCAAATGCATTTGAATACTTCGGCGTCCCTGCGGCGCTTGGCCGCGGATTGCGACCCTCGGACGCAATTGACGGCCAGGATCCGCAACCCGTGGTCGTACTCGGATACAAATTCTGGCAGCGCCATTACGGCTCTGACCGCAGTGTGCTCGGCAAGACCATTCAGATGGTCCGCAAGAATTACACGATCGTGGGTGTTGCAGCTCCCCGGTTTACCTGGGATGACGCCGATGTGTATGTCCCACAAAAAATCACGCAGGATCTGAGCCACAGCTTCTATGTTGGCGTCCGCTTGAAGCCCGGCATCTCCAAAGCCGCGGCTCAGTCGCAACTCGACCCACTCATTCACCAATTCGCCAAGGAGACTCCAAAGCACTTCCCGACCGTTCCGTTTCATCTCAAGCTTCGTGGCTTTAACGACGACTTTCTTCAAAATCTCGGAGGAATTCCATACCTCCTCTTCGGCGCAGTTTCCATGCTGCTTCTGATTGGCTGCGGCAACGTGTCAATCCTTCTTTTGGCCCGCGCCACCTCGCGCAATCACGAATTCGCGGTGCGCTCGGCAATCGGAGCAAGCCGCGCTCGGATCGTCCGCCAACTGCTCACCGAGTCTCTACTGATTTCGCTTACAGGCGCAGCGCTGGGCCTGTTCATCGCGTACCGGTCGCTGGACCTGATCGTTGCCAACCTGCCCCAGAATTCCTTCCCGCACGAGGCGGCTATCCGCATTAATCTTCCCGTGTTGCTCTTCTGCATTGCCGTCGCGGTCGCCACGGGGATTCTGTTTGGCCTCTGGCCCGCGATCCAGGTTTCAAAGCCCAACGTCAGCCAGATCATGCAGGCGGCCACGCGCAAGGTGGCTGGCGGCGTCAGTGGGCGCAGGTTCCACGGCACATTGATCGCCGGGCAGCTCGCTCTCACGCTGCTCATGCTCACCACTGCGGGAGTCGCAATCGAAGCCTTCCTGCGCATGTTGCACATGAACCTCGGCTACGATCCACATAACATCATGTCCGTCGGCATTCCCGTCCACGAGGGCACCTATAAAACATGGCCAGAGCGAGTCGCCTATTTCGAACGGCTTCGCTCCGCGGCTGCCGAAGTCCCCGGCGTCACCATGACGGCCATCTCCACAAACGCGACGCCGCCGTCCAATGGCAACCAGACACATTTTGAGATAGCCGGAAGGCCTTCCGGAACTGAACAGCCGTCGCGGTTGAACTTCGTCAGTCCGGAGTATTTCCCAGCACTGCGAATTCTCATGGCGCAAGGCCGTATATGGGATCAGACCGAGAATCACAATGCGGCCCCGGTTGTTGTCATCAATCAAACGCTCGCCAAGCGGTACTTCCCCAATGGCGACGCAATTGGGCAATCCATCAAATTTCCCGAAATGCGCGACGAACCTCCATTCAATCTGGCGGCCACAGGCGCTAACGGAAACCTGCTGATTGTCGGGATCATTCAAGATAAGCTCGACGACGGACTGGCGAAACCCATTCTGCCCGAAGCTTTTGTCCCTTACACCCTCGGCCTGCGCATGGGTACGCAGATACTGGTCCGCTCTGAAGTGTCTCCGCTCACACTGCTCCATGCTGTCAGCGCGAAAGTCAACTCAATCGACCACGATCAGCAGACCAACAGCGGTACTCAAGATTTGGAGCACTGGATTCAGGATCAGCCGGAATGGGCTCGCGGCCGCCTGCTTACCTGGCTCTTCGGCGCATTTGCTGCATTGGCGCTCGCCATGTCTGCCGTGGGTCTCTATAGCGTGGTCTCGTATGCAGTTGTCCAGCGTACCAATGAGTTCGGCATCCGCATGGCGCTCGGAGCGCAGCGTACACATGTGCTTGCCATTGTCTTTCGATCTACGGTTGCCAGTGTGGGCAGCGGTGTCCTGGCAGGAATCGTGCTCACGCTCGCGCTCAGTAAGCTGATGGCGCTTTGGGCCACCGACAGCACCAGTGCATTCAACCCTCTGGTGATTATCGGCGCAACACTCGTGCTCGCAGGCGTCGCGGCGTTAGCATGCGCACTTCCGGCAAGCCGTGCTGCAGGAGTCGATCCCATGAAAGCAATCCGCTACGAGTAAGGTTGTGCAGCGAATGGGGGCCCAAGAACCTACCGCAGCCCGGTATGCAGGTAAGCCAGCAGCGCCGCCATCTGCGCGTCGTCGAAGCGGCCCGCAAACCCCGGCATCAGTCCCCTGCCGGTTAAAACATTCTGCCGCACCGCTGCGTCCGTAGCCGGAATCCCACTGGGCAGCGTCTTGTGATCAAACACGCCATGCAGGTCCGGAGGAACCTTCTTCAGCGCAAGGTCGTTGTCCTCGTGGCAATGCGCGCAGCGCACCTGGTAAAGATGCTTCCCCTCCTGCTCCTGCGCGGTCAGTTTCGGCGCTGAATGGCAGCCGGCCAACCCGATACCAAGGCTGGCCGCCATTCCAATCCAAATTACCAACCAAACGTCTGGCCTTAACGGCAATCGCAAAACCTTACGCCTTCTTCGCAAACTGCCCGCTCACGTAATCCCAGTTCACAACCTGGAAGAACGCCTTCACGTAGTCAGCGCGCTTGTTCTGGTACTTCAGATAATAAGCATGCTCCCATACATCCACACCCAGCACCGGGTTCAGTCCCGCACTGATGGTCGCATCCTGGTTCGGAGTCGTCTGGATGGAAACCGACCCGTCCGGCAATTTCACCAGCCACGCCCAGCCGCTTCCAAACACGCTCAAGGCCGCCGCAGTCAGCTTGTCCTGAAAACCTGATAACGAACCAAACTTCGTATCGATCGCCTTTGCCAGTTCCCCAGTCGGCGCTGCTCCGCCCTTCCCAAGTGTCGGCCACCAGAACGAGTGGTTAAAATGACCGCCTCCACTGTTGCGCACCGCATTCATCGCCGCCGGTGGTATTGTGCCCAGACTCTTCAGCAAGTCCTCCACGGACTTCCCAGCCAGCTCCGGATGCGCGGCTATCGCAGTATTTAGATTGTTCACATAAGCCTGGTGATGCTTGTCGTGATGCAGATGCATCGTCTCCGCATCGAAGCTCGGCTCCAGCGCGTCGTAAGCATAGGGCAAAGCCGGCAGCGTAAACGGTCCTGTTGGCGGAGCCGCAGCCGGCGCGGCGGGTGCCTGGCCGTTCGGGGAACCCTCGGCACGCACGGTTTCGGTGAGGAAAGCAGCGCCGGCCACGGCGCCCATCTGCAGCAAAGCGGTTCTGCGGTCAATTGAATACATGGGATTCAGATTCCTCCAGTTGGTTTTTATTGGTTGGGAAGCCCGCGAGAGTGTGCTTCGCAGGGATAAGGATTGCAAAACCAGTCTGAGCGGATGAAGCGGCAAGGTCAAGAGCACGACTCTCGCAAAACGGGACGAACTGCATTCTCGGCTTTAATCTTGAGCCTTCGGGAACGTATGCTAAGTTCATGCAGCTTCCCTCATTCGAACAAATTCAAGAAGCGCAATCCGTGGTCTATCGCCACATGCCGGCCACGCCTCAATATACGTGGCCGCTCATCAACCAGCGTCTTTCCGGCGGCAAACAGCCTGGCGTGGAGGCGTGGATCAAGCACGAAAACCACGGTCCCGTCGGTGCGTTCAAACTCCGCGGCGCACTGGTTTACGGCTACTGGCTCAAGGAGACGCATCCCAACCTGACCGGCATCGTCGCCGCAACCCGAGGAAATCATGGTCAGGGCGTCGGCATGGCTGCGCGCCTGCTCGGCCTGAGAGCAGTCATCGTCGTTCCCCACGGCAACAGCAAAGAGAAAAACCGTGCCATGGTCGCCCAGGGCGTCGAACTGGTGGAACACGGTCACGACTTTCAGGAGTCGCTGGAGTATGCGCGCACCCTCGCAGACCAGCGCGGTTTTGTCATGGTCGACTCCTTCCACGAACGCCTGGTCATGGGCACCGCAACTTACGCGCTGGAGTTCTTTCAGTCCGTGCCGCCGCTCGACATCGTCTACGTCCCTATCGGCCTCGGCTCATCCATCTGCGGCGTTTCTGCTGCGCGCAATGCCTTAGGGCTCACTACGGAGATCGTCGGCGTCGTCGCCGAAGACTCTCCTTCCTACGCCTTAAGCTTTGCTCAGCACAAAGTCATCGAGGCTCCGTCGCTCACGGCCATCGCCGACGGACTCGCCTGCCGCAAGCCTAATCAACTCGCCATGGAAGTCATCTGGGAGAACGTATCCCGCATCGTCAAAGTATCCGACGCCGCGATTGGCGCCGCAATGCGCGCGTTCTATGTGGATACCCACAATCTGGCGGAAGGTGCCGGCGCAGCGGGCCTGGCGGGTGCTCTCGAAGAAAAACAATCCCTCAATGGCAAGCGCATCGG
>Ga0302319_10001918_pt1 | contig 45951 bp, 41 predicted proteins | sample Bog_T0_2_FD_203319 | JGI IMG/M metagenome (GOLD analysis project Ga0302319, IMG submission 203319) | Peat permafrost microbial communities from Stordalen Mire near Abisko, Sweden - Bog_T0_2 | ecosystem: Environmental > Terrestrial > Soil > Wetlands > Peat | place: Sweden: Abisko, Stordalen Mire...
ACGGCACTCGCGACCCTCGCGCTGTGCATCGCGGCCAACCTCACCATATTCGCCGTGGTCGACGCCGTTGTCGTTCGATCTTTGCCTTTTCCGGAGAGCGACCGGTTGGTGTCCGTGTTTAATGCTTACCCGGGTGCCGGCGTTCCGCGCTCCTCTACGTCGTGGCCCAACTACTATGATCGCAGGCATTCGATCAAGGCCTTCTCATCAGTGTCGATTTTCCAGAACGGGTCGAATTCGGTGGGAGACGCGACCTCTCCCACGCGCGTGCCAACAGCGCGGATTTCCCCGGAATTCTTCGAGACGCTCCGGGTGCCGCTCGCGATGGGCAAGCCCTTCACCGAGGAGCAGATGGCCTACGGCCCCGACGGCGTGGCGATCCTCACCGACGAGTATTGGCGCGCGCACTTCAACGCTGATCCCAATGTGATCGGACGGACATTCCTGAACGACGGCCTGAAGGTGACCATCGTGGGCGTCACGCCTCGCGGTTTTCGGTTCCTTTCGAGCAAGGCGGAATTTTTCCGACCCGCTGCGCATGACGCCTCGGAAGCAACGGTCAACAACCGGCACAGCAACAACTGGGAAATGATCGCCCGCCTCGCTCCGGGGGCGACGGTGCCCGAGGCACAATCCCAGATCGACAGCTTTAACGCCGGGCAGCTGCGCGACGATCCCTATGCCCAGCTCGTCAAGCAGGTCGGTTACCACACGACCGTTCGCGGGCTCCATGAGGACCACATCTATACCGTGAAGCCCATGCTGCTCTCGCTGCAGTGCGGTGTCGTGTTCCTGCTCCTGATTGGCGGTGTGAACCTGGCCAACCTTTTCCTTATCCGGGCCAACGGAAGGTCCAAGGAGCTCGCCGTGAGGCAGGCCCTTGGTGCGCGGCCCCACCACATCGCATGGGAGATCTTGACGGAGACCACGCTCCTCGCTTTGGGCGGCGGCGTCCTGGGCGCCATGATTGGCGCCTTCGGCATCGACATGATCCGGCTGCTTGGAACGGATAATCTGCCGCTGGGAGCAACCATCGCATTTGATGCCCGGGTGGCAGGGGTCTCCCTCCTGGTGGCGCTAGCGGCGGGTGTGGTCCTTGCCGTGCCCCCGATCTGGCTTAGCCTCCACGGCCGCATCGCCGCCGGACTCTCGGCGGAGTCGCGCAGTGGCACGGCGAGCCGCGGAGCGCAGCGAGTCAGGCACGGATTCATTGTCATCCAGGTGGCGCTCGCCTTTGTGCTCCTCTCGGGGGCCGGCCTCTTGGCCGTAAGCCTGAAGCATGTGCTCGAGACGCCCGCGGGATTCAACCCCGAGAACCTCTACGCTGGAGATATTGCGCTCCCGTGGAACAGCTACCGCGACACCCCCCCGCGCCAGGCCTTCGTGGAGCGGCTCCTCCCAGCGATCGCGGCTCTTCCTGGAGTGACCCACGCGGCAATAACGACGGGCCTCCCATTCACGGGCTCAATCAACGACAGCGCCATCGTGGTCGAGGGCCAGGAGGCGCTGCCGGACAAGAATCTTCGTGCGCACTACATCTCGGCGGTCAGCAGCGATTACTGGGCCGCGATGAGGATACCGCTGGTGAAGGGTCGGCTTCTCCGGGATGCGGACAGCCACGGCTCAGCAAAAGTGTGCGTGGTGGACGAGGCCTTTGCCAACCGGTACTGGCCCGGTCAGGATCCAATCGGCAAGCACCTCGAGCAAAACCCGGTCTACGATAAGGACAAGGCGTCCGCTGTGGTGGGCGTCGTGCGCAGCGTGAAGCAGATGGAATTGGCCGAGATAGACGGACACGGCGCCGTCTACTTTCCTTTCCCAAGTGATAACTCCTCAACAAATGCGTTTTCCCTCGTGGTCTCGACGACACTTCCCCTCGAATCGATCGCGCCCATGGTGAAGAAGACGCTTCAGGGTGTAGATCCGGAGCTGCCACTCGACCACTTCAGGTCCATGGGCGCACGGATCGACGAATCGCTCGTCACCCGCCGCTCGCCGGCCATTCTTGCAGGGATCTTTGCGGCGGTAGCGCTCCTCCTTGCCGCGGTCGGGACCTACGGCGTTCTCAGCTACGCCGTCTCGCAGCAGCAGCGGGAAATTGGGGTGCGCATGGCCTTGGGCGCGCATCCCGCGCAGATCCGGAATCAGTTCCTTTTGCTGGGGACCCAGCTCCTTGTGATCGGTGTGGCGCTCGGCGTCGTGGGAGCGTGGCTTGGTGGCAGGGCACTCCAGACGATCCTTTACAATGTTCCCGTGATTTACGTTCCCGCGCTCGCCTCGACCATAGTCGTGATGTCGGCCGTGGCTCTATCCGCGTGCCTCATGCCTGCCACTAAGGCGGCGAAGGTGGACCCCGTGGTCGCACTTAGGGGGGACTAGCCATACGACACGATGGGGTCGGCTAGCAAATATTGGAGCAATCCATCGTTTTGCGATTGTCGGGTAGCCCCATCGAGCGCCGAATTGCGCTGAAACTCTTCCCAACCGGGGCGCGGAGGATGTCCTTGGCTTGGGCGCGTGGCCTGCGCCGACTCCCGGGGCCACAAAGGGAATCGCCGCCCGCATCCATTGCGGCCCCGGGCCGCGATGGTATTGGGCGCTAGTCCTGGGTGTCGTAGACCTCGATCAGGGCCACGCCAGTCGCGCCACTGACGCTCGTCACCTGGACCGTGTAGGCACCGGGCTGGAGCGTGGCGATGAGAGCGGCGTCCTTGCTGCCCGCCGCCAGCGGGAACGCCCCCACTTGGGCTGAGGTGCTGCTCACCAGCGCAGCTGAGCTGGCGCCGACCCCGTTGTTCCAATTCGCATTGTTCGCAATCTGTGTGGATCCGGAGAATACGGTGATCTGGGGGTCGGGTAGGGTGCCTGAAACGCCGAATTCCGACAGGGTGGGTCCGATTCCGCGTATGAGCACGGTCTTTGGTTCGCTGCCGCCGATAACCAAGCCCGCGATGAGTACACCGCTGCCGGCGGTGACGTTCATGCGTGCGGACACATTGATCAGGCTGGCGTTCGGATTGCCGCCCGTGTCGTAGATTTCAATCAGGCCCACGCCCGCCGCCCCGTTGGTGGTCAGCAGGCCCGTTGTGTGGGCGCCATTGTTTAAGGTCACCAGAAGGGCCGAATCCAGGCTGCCGCTCGGAAGGGCGAACGCTCCGACCGAAGAGGCGGTCGAGGCGATCAGGGCCCCGTCATTCTGGCCGCTGCTGTTGACGCCCCAGCCGCTGTCCGTTGCAAGGACGGCTCCGCTCGCGGAAAAGAGCGTGAGGATGGGCGCCGGCAGGAAGTCCGTGATGCCGAAGGACGAAAGGTCCGGGCCGATTCCCCGAATAAGGAGATTCTTGCCGTCGCCGAGGACGACAAAGCCCACGATGAGCGTGTCGCTTCCTGCGCCGGAAAACGCTCGAGCAGAGAAGTTTACAATGTGGCTGAAGCCGACCGGAGCGATCACCCATGTCAGGTTCGTCGTGCTGGTACCCGAGGAGTTTGTTGCGGTGACCGTGGCGACATAGGTACCCGCCGTGGTCGGAATCCCTCCGATCGCACCCGTCAGGGGGTTGAGGGTGAGGCCGGGTGGGAGACCGGTGGCCGTGTAGCTTGTACCCGAGCCGGTTGCCCCAATCGTCACGGTGACCGCGGTGCCAACGCTTCCAGGCGTGGTCGACGGACCCGTGATGACCGGCGGGGTGCCGGCGCCCGCGATCGCAAAGGTGACCGTGGTGGTGCTGGTGCCGATGGAGTTGGTCGCCGTGACCGTTACGACATAGGTGCCTGGCGCCGTGGGCGTGCCCGTGATGGCCCCTGTAAGGGAATTGAGGGTGAGACCCGGCGGCAGGCCGGTGGCGGTATAGCTCGTCGGCGAACCCGTCGCCTCAACGGTGTAATCAATGGCCGTGCCGACCGTTCCCGGGGCCGTGGCCGCGCTTGTGATGGTCGGCGCGGCGCCAGCCGCGGCGACCGTGATGGTCAGGTCGGCGGTTCCGGTGCCTGCGGTATTCGTTGCGGCGATGGGCACGACATAGGTGCCTGCTGCCGACGGCGTCCCATCGATGGCGCCCGTCAGTGCATTTAGGGTCAAGCCGGGGGGAAGTCCGGTGGCCGAATAGCTCGTGGGCGATCCGGTTGCCCCGATCGTATAGGTGGGAAACGGCATGCCGACCGTTGCCGGATAACTGCCGCTTGTCGTGCTCGTAATGGCGGGCACCGCAGCGGGTGGCGCGATCGCGATCGCAAATACGGAGGTCCCGCTGCCGGTGGCATTGGTGGCGGTGGCCGTCACCGTGTAGGTGCCTGCCGCCGTGGGCGTGCCCGTGATGGCGCCGGTCACAGTATTTAGAGAAAGTCCCGGCGGAAGGCCGGTGGCCGAAAAGCTCGTCGGCAATCCCGTTGTGGCGATGGTGTAGGTTGCGAAAGTCGTTCCGACGGTTCCCGGATAATAGCCGCTTGTAGTGCTTGTGATGACCGGTGCGACGCCGGCCGCGGAAACCGTGATCGTAAGCGTCGAGGCATTGCTCGTCCCGGTTGCGTTCGTGGCCGTGACCGACACGACGGAGACTCCAACAGAGGTCGGCGTGCCCGTTATGGCACCGGTCGCCGTGTTTAGCACGAGTCCGGCGGGAAGGGAGTTGGCGGCATAGCTCGTGGGTGAGCCGGTTGCAGCGATGTTGAAGGAGAAAGCTGCGCCGACGGTGCCCGGTGCGGCATTAGCACTCGTGACGGAGGGCAGCCCAAGCACGTCGAAACTCTGCTGCAGCAGGTTTGCGGTGAACGCGGGGGCGGCGAGCTGTCCGGCCTGGCGGGCCTGCAAAGTGACGATTCCCGGGCCGGTCGTTGTGACGGTGAAGACGCGGAGCGATGTGGGTGTCGCACCGGAGATGCCGGTTGTCTGGATGGTCGCAGGACCGCTCACCACCGTGACGTCGATGTCCAAGCCGGAGCTGGCAGTCGGGGTAACGGTGAACACGTCGCCGACATTGTGGTTTGGAATGGCCTCAAAGCTGATGGATTGCGCACCGGCGGCGAGCGAGCCCGTCGCGTAAAACTGGGCGCTGCCCCAGGCGGCGGCCGGACCGGTGGCATCGGGGGCGAAGTTGAGCGTGTTGAAGACGCCGCCGAGATTGGCGATATCGGATATGGTCCGGGTCCCGGCGGTAAGGCTGGGGTTGAGGCGCCCGAGGATCGTATTGCCAGTGATGGGGTCCAGCCGAAGGTAATAGAACTGGCTTGCGGGAATGTCCCCCAGGACCGAGGGCGTGAAAGCCAGCGTCGTATAGCCGGTTGCGCCATAGCTGCCGACAGCGGTGGTAAGGTCAAGTGTGTCGCTCGAGGCGCCCGTCAAAGCCGGGATCATCACGCCAAATTGGGTGTGGCCCAGCGAATCGGTCCTAAGATAATACAGGCTCTGGTCCGCATAAGGAGCGCCAGCTGAAAGGATCCCGGTGGCCCAAGTGAGGGCGAAGTAGCCGTTGGATCCAGGGCTTGCGGGGGTTCCCGCGGTGGGGCCCGCCCAAGACATGGGCTTAAGGTCTGCAATGGAGCTCGAGGTGCCGGTGCCGGGCACGATCTCGGCAAGGTAGTCGACGTTACTCGGGGCGTGATGGATCGAGTAGAAGTTTCCTGCGCCGAAGCCGAGGTCCGCCGCCGCGAAGGTCATGCCGGAATAGGAGCTAGGGGTGAGCTTTGAGGCGACGTCCAGATAGGTGACAACGCCTGTCGGAGAGGTGAGTGTCGCGTAGCTTGTGAAATCGGTCGCCGGATTTGCGGCTCCTCCGGGAATAGCCGCGCCCGTGAGCGCGTAGAACGAAATCGATGTGGGAGCGCCCGTGAGGGGAACATTGCCGGCCACATACTGGATTCCCGCCAGATTATTGCCGATGCTTCCCGGCTGATTGAGCGCGGTTCCTATCCTCGGCGTGATTACGGCTACGTCGTTAGCGGTGCCTCCCGCAGTCACCTGGGTGCCTAGGGACACAGAGGCCAATTCGTTGGTCTGTGCTCTGCTTTGGGAGCTAACGAAGGCGACGAGTCCGATGGTTGCGAGTGTGTGAAATCTCATATTATGCCTTTTCTGATTAGCTTTTCGTGCGCGCGCCTGGCCGGGTTTTGTGGGCACAGGAATCTACCCAACGAAGTCGAGATCGCCTATGGGGTGATCTATGTGGGGTCCTCAGCCCATTATTCGGCAGCCTGTCTTGCAGGTACTGAAGAGCGCGCGGGCGCCGCAATGTTCGCGATCATCGCAGCGCGGATGGTGCCTTGCGTCACATGACGAGGTTGACCCAAATCCTGAAAAAGCCCCGCCCGCACGAGCGATCGATGCGCGAGACTCGTCATCCGGCGTCACCGTCGGGCGGGACACCGCCCGTCACAGCGCACTCACGTGCCACCGATTACTCGGATTGCATCACGCGGAATCGCATTGCGACGTATGATGAAACCGATCGATACCGTCGTCGCAAAAATGTCGAGCGTCAGTCCAAATGGGATTGCGGCGGCGGGACGTAGGCCCTCGTAGATCACAGATTGATTCGGGTCCGACGGGTCGTAGTGGATCGTGATCGTCGAGCGCAATCGGAGCCGGTCGACCGTGTTCTTCGCATATTTCCAGCCCGCCACCCCTCCGAACTCGACCGTAGAGCCAAAGTAGTTCTGCCCGCTCGCGGTGAACTGGTAGCTCACGTAGGGAAAATAGCTGGTGCCTTTTCCGTGGCGCGAGGCGACATGGGAATCGAGGACCACTGCTTGAGCTGGAACCCAACTGATGCTCGCCACCGAGCGGTAGAAGTCTCGTCCTGTAAATATGGCGAGGGGGAGCGCGATAAGCCCAAAGACTATCGGGATGACAAGGATCCGCCACCGCCACTCGGTTGGAGCGGCGCCCGTGTTTGTCGGCGTCGAACCCCTCGCGATGGCCCGGATCTGGTCAAGCGCCTCCCGCGGATCTGAAATACAGAAGAATCCGACCAGGACGCGCGTATTCCGTCGCCCAGATCCTACGTTTTCAACCTGCCTAAGTGCCACATCCCCGTCGCCCGAGGAACGAAGGACCATCGCTGCGCGGGTAAGGTCCGAACCCGGGAAGGCGCGCAGGGTCTCAACGCCGAATATGGATTTGTAGTAGATGAGGGCGCGCCGGTCCGTAACGGCGTAGGCAACCCGCCAAGCATAACGGCAGTTCAAAAAGGCGAACCAGAGCGCCGCCGCGGCCACGAGGGTGAAAACCAGCGCCAAGCCGATGGAAACCTGGAACCTATCGCCGGATAGGAATGGTGGGATCTGCTCGAGGATAGCGCATCCAACAAGGACCGGAATAAGAATGACCGGCAGGAAGGGTAGGTTTCGGAGCACCATTCGCCACGGAATCGCGGCGCTCGTCCATCGGATGGATTCACCGTCCTCAAGTTTGGCCCTAAGGAGCTCAAGCGTCCGCGGATCCAGCGGGATCGATTCCATCGAAATTCGTTGAAGACTGCTGGTCCCGGCATTGCGCTGGCAAACGGAATATGGTCTGGCAAACGGGGTTTTATGGGAGTTCTTGCATCACGAAGGCCCCGTCCGCGAACGGTTCCGTTACCATCATTTGTCCCTGACGGCGCCGACGCACCAAGAACGCACAATATACATTATGTTAAGTACTGGTTTTCAGAGGAGAATCCCTCTGGAATCTGTGATTTCTAAGCCCCTGCCCGCCTGATAATGCGGTCCTCACGCGGTGGCTGCCTGGGCTGTTCGGAGGGATCCCAATCATCCGGCCGCCGCGCCGCCCATCCAAATCGCTGTGAGCCTTCTGGATGCCAGCGCTAAGCCAGTCGTCCGCAGCTTCGGTTTGTCGAGGCGCTGTGCACCCACGGCTCGCGATGAGTCTGATCTTGGGTGAAGGCCTTCACCGACACACTTTATGAACAAAGATTGGTTTGATGGTCCGGCACATGATCCGGACCGTAGCCTCGGCATCATCCGGGTGGTTGCTGCCTTCATTATCGGCACCCACCCCATCTATGCTTTGCTGCACCCCACCAATATCCACGGTTTTGGCCGCTTCCTCGAATCTCAACACGCTCCCTTCGGCCAGGTCCTGGCGTGGGCTGTCATTCTGCTTCAAACCGGATGTTCTCTGGCGTTGGCGGCCCGACGCTTTGTCGTCCCCGCCTGCATCGGCAACGTCCTGATCCTTGTCGCGGGCATTGTTATGGTCCATGCCCCTAAGTGGCGCACGGTGGGCTTGCCGGATGGTGATCACCAGCCCGGGGCGGAGTTCAGCGTATTGCTGATCGCCTGTCTGTTTGGCGTGCTCTGGGCGCACCGGCGCAAATCGGCGGAGAATGTGGCCGCCGCAACGGGTGGCGCTTCGCCCGCCCGTTTCGCCCTTGAGTTCATCCGAGTAGCCTCGGCATCGATACTGATCATTCACCCGATCGGAGGCCTGAGGGATCCTGTGGGCCTCAACGATCTCGGCCTTTACTTTTCCTCAATAGGGTTCCCTTTTGGCGTTCCGCTCGTCTGGGGGGCCATGTTCCTTCAGATTGCGTCCTCTTTGGCGTTATTGGCACGGCGGTTCGTCGTTCCAGCATGCTTCGGGCACGCCTTGGTGTTGGTAACGGGAATTTGCCTCTTCCACGCCCCCCTCTGGTTCGTCATCGGCCCGAATGATGTCATCGGGCCGGGCCATGAAGGTGTCGAGTACAGCACGCTCCTGATCGGTTGCTTCGTCAGCCTCCTGCTCGCCTATTGGCCCAGGCGAAGGCAATCTTGAACGGCTTTCACGGGCTGGCTCGCCTGCGAGCCATGGGACGCGTGCTTCAGCCTATCGGGTCAATGTCGACCCACGCGCGCTTGGACCATGACTCGAGCCCCTTCTCGGCGAGCTGCACGCCCTTTGCTCCCTCAAGGAGCGTCCATCGGAACGGCTCATCCGCCGCTACGTGCTTTAGGAAGAGTTCCCACTGCGCCTTGAAGGCATTCTCGAAAACGGCGTAGTCTGGCACTTTCTGCCAGCCCTCGCGGAAGTTGATCGTTTGCTCGACATCGGGGTTCCAGGTGGGCCTTGGCGTGGTCTCCGCCCTCTGCGTCCAGCATTCCCGTAGGCCTGCCACGGCGGAACCCTTCGTCCCGTCAACCTGGAGCGTCAGGAGATCATCGCGCCGGACGCGCACCGTCCATGAGCTGTTGAAGGTGAGCGTGACTCCGCTGTCCGTTACAAAAGTTGCGTAGGCGGCGTCGTCGGCCGTGCATTTGTAGGTCCGGCCCTGTTCGTCACGGCGCTCCGGTATGTGCGTCGCCCCGAGGCATGAGACGCTCGTTACCCTGCCAAAAAGGTTGTCGATCACGTAGCGCCAGTGGCAGAGCATGTCCACGATGATCCCGCCGGAATCCTCCTTGCGGTAGTTCCATGATGGCCTCTGGGAAGGTTGAAGGTCGCCCTCGAAAACCCAGTAGCCGAACTCACCCCGGACCGATAGGATCCTGCCGAAGAACCCTGAGTCGATCAGGAGCTTCAGCTTCAGGAGCCCCGGAAGCCATAGCTTGTCCTGGACCACCCCATTCTTGAGCCCAGCCGCCTTGCATTCGTTGTAGAGCGCGATCGCTGTCGCGGTGTCCACGGCTGTGGGCTTCTCGCAGTAGATGGACTTGCGCGCCGCGATCGCCTTGCGCACGCCCCCGGCGCGGCGGTCCGTCGTCTGGGAGTCGAAGTAAATGGAATTGGACGGATCCGCCAGGGCCGAATCCAGGTCGGTTGTGAAGCGGCTGATGCCATGGGCCTCGGCCAACGCCTTAAGCTTGTCGGGGCTTCGCCCGACAAGAATCGGGTCCGGCATCACCACGTCGCCACTTGAAAGACGGACGCCGCCCTGCTTTCGAATGGCCAGGATCGACCTTACCAGGTGCTGGTTGGTTCCCATGCGTCCCGTGACGCCATTCATGATGATTCCAAGGTTGATTTGCTTCATGGTTCAGGGGTTTGGCGGCCCTATGAGTGATTCAGGTAGGCTTTCTGGATCTCCGAAAGATAGGCTCCCTGGTCGGTGGCCCAGCGCGACGTGGAGAATATCTCAACCTCGTTAAAGCCGTTGAAGCCGGCCGCCTCCACCCATCCCCTAATCTTCCTCACGGGGATGCACCCTTCGCCCATCAATCCGCGGTCGTTGAGAAGGTCTGTGGTGGGTGTCTTCCAGTCGCAGATATGGAAGGCAAACAGCGACCCGTCGCGCCCGCACGCCGCGATCTCCTGCTCCAGGTCCTCATCCCACCACACGTGGTACAGGTCAACCGCGACACCGAGCCAAGGCGACCCGAGCAGGCTGCGCATTTCCCGGGCCTGTCGCATGGTGTTCACCGCAGAACGCGAGTCGGCGTACATGGGATGGAGGGGCTCGATCGCCAGGCGGACTCCTGCGGCGGAGGCGTGGTCCAGGACCGCGGCGATCCCGTCCCGTATCTGCTTGCGCGACTCCTCAAGGGCCTGGCCAGGCACGGCGCCGCACACCAGCACGATCAGCGGCGCTCCCAGCGCCGCAGCCTGATCAATGCAGCGCTTGTTCTCGCCTACAGCTTCGTCCCTTCCCTTGGCTGTCGGCGACGGGAAGAAGCCACCCCTGCAAAGCGATACGACCGACAGGCCGCTATCCCGAATCATTCGGCCGGCAGCCGAGGCGTCGCGGCCCTCAAGCGCCTGCCTCCACACGGTGATTCCCCTGATGCCCGCCTTCGAATACCGGCCCACCGCCTCCTCGATCGACCAGGGCCGGGTCGTGATCGTGTGGACGCACAGCCGCGAGAAATCCTTAGGGGCGTCGGGCATGGGTCGATGTTACTGGATAAAGAACGTGTAGTAGGGGTCGCCCCTGGCAATTCTCAGGATCAGCAGCGCAAGCTCCCTCGCGTGGTAGTCGCCCCACATGCACGATTCCCCGCACGGGACCTTGCGCCCTCTTGGAATGTGGTCCCACCCGTTCGGGCGGTGATACACGGCGTGAAGGATGAGGCCCTGGTGTGTGGGCGAGGCCGAAAGGTAGCCTTCGCCAAAAAGTGTCCTCGCCACCGTGAGGCCCGCCGCAAGGTAGCGGCCGCCCTTCTTCCTCTGCCCCGTGCCGGACAGGTAGTTGCCGAGGCGGATCAATCCCTGGGCAGCGATCCCCGCGGCCGACGAATCCACGGGCTCACGGTCGTTATAAGGGTCTGCCGGGCGGCTCAGATAGTCGCCAAGCTTCGCGAGTCCCGGCGCCCCAGTGTCCCAATACGGTATGCCGTCGACCGGGGTGTTCGCGATGTAGAAGTCTGCCGTGGCCTCAGCCACGGACAGGAAGAGCTCGAGAATGCGCTTCTTTCGGGCCCGTGCCGGAAACACTCTTTCGGGCAGAGTCGCTAGGAACTCGAGTTGCTCGGCATAGCCGCAAAGGACCCACGCGAGGCCGCGGGTCCAGGTGGAAAAGGGCGAGTAACCCTGCTGGGTGCTCGGGCACCTGTAGGAGCCGTCGTTGAGGTTGAAGATCGACTCGTGTGCGACCCTGCCCCTGACGTCATAATGGTCGCGTCCGTTGCCGTAGTAGACGTTGTGGATCGCCGTCGTCTGCGCGTGCTCGAGCAGGCGTCCAAGGAGCGAAATCTTTCGGTCGCGCTCACCCATGAGGCAATGGCCAAGCTGGTGGCTGACAGCGAGAATCCTCAGCGACCGGATTGTGTCAGCAAAGAGAGAATGTGGGCCGTTGAACGAGTAGATGAATCCCAGGCTCTCGGGCAACGATGTCCACCTCGAAGCCTGGACAGCGCCACTTACCTTGAGTGCAAGCTCATAGAACTCGACCTCGTAGGGATCGGCATCGATCCGGCCCTCTCGGGCCAGCCGGTGGAGGCTCCCATAGGTGGAGATGTTGTTAAACCCGTGGTCGTGAACCCCGACATGGCTGACATGCGTCGCCATGTGACGGAGGGTCGACTTTCTGCCAAATTCGAGGGCGCTCGTGTCCCCGCTAGCGTCAAATTGGAGTATGGCTGAGCCGTAGAAGAACCCCTGCGTCCACTCGGTCCAGCCACGCGACCGGTACGTCCCCTCGACCGTGAAGACCGGTGATCCGGCGGAGGCTTTCCAACTCCGCTCAATCGCCCTCAGCTTATGGCCTGATACCTCGAAAAGCCGCTCCGCCGCAGGGCGAAGCGCGTCTGGAACCAGCTTTGCGTCTATCTTGATCATGGTGCCTCCCTCACAGTCTTCGGATTCCAAAACCTCCGTCCACGGGTATGACCGCGCCGGTTGAAAACGGCAGGTCACCGGCCACGACCGCACGCACGGCCCTTCCTACATCCTCCGGCGTGCCCCACCTCATCTGGGGGACGAGGCCGTTCGCGAGCAAGGTGTCGTATTTTTCCTTCACCCCCGCAGTCATGTCGGTCGCCATGATGCCCGGCCGGATCTCGACAACCTGGATGCCTTCGCCGGCAAGGCGCGATGCCCAAAGCTGGGCGGCCATGGCAAGGCCTGCCTTCGAGACACAGTAGTCGCCTCGATTTACCGACGCGGTATCGGCGGATATTGAGGTGATGAAGATGATCTTTCGGTTGGTCCGGCGGGTCGCCTTGGGCGCTTCATTTATCCAGTGCCTGGCGACTAGCTGGGTAAGGAAATAAGGTCCCTGTAGATTGGTGCCCAGGATCTCGCGAAACGACTCCTCGGTGGCGTCGAGGATGTCCGAACGGGAGCTTGGCGCGATGCCGGCATTGTTGACCAGGACATCAACGCCTCCGAAAAGCCCTAACGTCTCCTCAAGAAGCCGGCGCCGGTCCTGGGCCGAGCCGATGTCCGCCTGCAGGTGGGCAAACCTCTGGTCTTGGGACCCGGCCGCCTTCCTGCAGAGGTCGACGGTCTCCATGGCGGCAGCCTCGTTCCGGGCGTAATTTACCGCCACGGAGCACCCGTGCTCCGCCAATTGCAGTGCTATTCCTCTTCCGAGCCCGCGACCCGCTCCTGTGACGAGAGCTACGGGATGGTCAGCGGGGCCTGCTTGCATGGTTCAATATACTCCGGATAGGACTTGCGGCGTGAGGATTTTGTCGGTGTCATTTAGGACAAAAACGTGTTACATTAAATCCTAATGAGGCCTCGTTTTAGATCGCTCCTGATGGATCGCGTGAACATCCGCACGCCGAGCCTTCACATCGTGCGACTTGCGCTTCACGAACATCTTCCAGAGAGCGATTCGGTCGAGCAGCACGCCCACACCTTTAGCCAGGCGCTCCTTTATCTTCACGGCGAAGGGTGGCAGTCATTCTCGGGGAACCGTGCCCGGGTGGAGCCGGGCACGCTGGTGGTGATACCCCCTGGAATCCCCCATTCCTTCGAACGCCGGGGAGCGAAATTTCCGCAGTGCCTGGTGATAGACTTCCGGTTCCGGCAACCTGGCAGGCGCCGACCCATGGTTTCGATTCTGACGCGCTCGGAACTGGCCCAGGTGCAGCAGTGCATAGCCCATCTGTCGCACTTGCAGCGGGACTCCGAGACCGTGCTTCATACGGTGGGAGCCGCTCTGGCGATTCAGCTCGTTGTCACGCTCCTAAGGTCCGCAGCTTGGCTTCCCAGGGAAGCCCCCCATTCGCCGGGAAACTCCGGCAAGGCGATCTCCGACCTTCTTCAGGGGATGGATCCCTCTTCCGATCTCTCTGACGTCATTCGCAAGAGTGGGTATCAGAGGGATCACTTGAACGCGCTCGTCAAGCGGGAGACCGGTCTCACGCTCGGACAGTACCGCTCGCAGCAACGCCTACTGATTGCCAAGCGGCTGCTCACGGCGCGGCAGCAGGTCGCTGCCGTGGCCGCAGCGATTGGAATGAATGATCAGAGCTATTTTTCACGGTGGTTCCGGCGCCAGACAGGCCAACAACCTAGGTCATGGGGCGGCGCTTGGAGTTGAGGCCCATTTGGCCGGGAGCACCGCTTCGCAGCGAACGCGAGAGAGGCTGCGGCATAGATGGCCGGGATAGGTTGGGGTGAGAGCTCATTATGGCTGTTGATCAGGGGGCATCCGGGGATATGCTTTGGCCTCGGCTACCCCCATTGGCCGCAAGGTCGTCTCCCTGCCGCCGCCGGACCTACCCCCAAAGCCCATCCATGAACCGAAGCGCTGCAAGGAACTGCCTAATAACAACGACCGCGATCGCCGCCCTCACCCCGGGCGCATTCGCAAGCACCTTTGCAGAGGACCTGGATTTCCTGAAGGCCCATACCGACACCATCGTGCTAAGCGATGCGGCCGGGGCCGGAAAGGTCGCCGTGGTTCCGGCATGGCAAGGCCGGGTAATGACGAGCACCTCTCAGGGCGACACCGGCCACAGCTACGGCTGGATAAACCGGGAACTCATCTCGTCCGGGAAGCTCGTCCCCCACATGAATCCCTTTGGCGGCGAGGACCGCTTCTGGATGGGACCGGAGGGAGGGCAGTTCTCGATCTTCTTCGCGAAGGGGGCCGCGTTCAATTTCGCCAACTGGTTCACACCCGCCATTTTTGACTCTTTGCCCTTCACCGTGATTTCCAGGTCGGGGGACAATGCGGTTTTCAACGCGCGATTCGCGCTCACCAACTACTCGGGCACCCATTTTGATGTCGAGGTAAGGCGCACGATCCAGGTCCTCGAATCCGCTGCGGCCTGGAAGGCCCTCGGGATACCCGCTTCCAACGGGGTGAGCGTGGTGGCCTACGAGACCGACAACAAGGTGACCAATGTTGGTGGGGATTCCTGGAGGAAGGAGACGGGCCTCCTTTCGATCTGGATTCTGGGAATGTACAATCCGTCCCCATCCACAACGATCGTGGTGCCCATCAAGCCGGGCCCGGAGTCGGAGCTCGGGGTCAGGGTGACCTCGGACTACTTCGGGAGCATCCCTGGCGACCGTCTCGCGGTGAGCGGAAACGTGGTCTACCTCGCCGCGGATGGGAAGTATCGCAGCAAGATCGGAATCAGTCCGAAACGCAGCAAGTCCATCCTTGGGAGCTACGATGGTGACAACAAGGTCCTGACGCTCGTCGTGTTCAACCAGCCAACGGATGTCACCGACTACGTGAATTCCCTCTGGAAGCTCCAGGACCACCCCTACGGGGGTGACGCGGCGAACGCCTACAACGACGGGCCGGCAACCCCGGGGGCAAAACCCATGGGGCCGTTCTGCGAACTCGAATCCTCCTCCCCTGCGGCCGCGCTTGCACCTGGCGAGAGCATTTCGCACATCCGGCGCACCGTGCACTTTAGCGGGCCGAAACCCGCTTTGGACCAGGTGGCTCGGGCAACGCTCGGAGTGTCATTGGACGAGATCGAACACGCCTTCACGACCCGGTAGCAGCCCCAATTCGCGGTTCGAGCCGTAGTAGCTTGGCTGGCCCGTACCCACTGCGGCAAAGCCCCCCTCCCCTGCGCAATTTCCAGAATCAATGAAACCAAAGAAAACCGTGCTCCTTGTGGCGAGCGGCGACTCCCGCCAGGCGGCCAATGAGATTTGCTGGCCGGCTCAGAAGGCCATGGAGGCAAGGCTGGGCGCCGCAGTGGCGGTCCATGGCTATGCCGTAAAGCGCGCCCATCCCTACAAGCCGAGGCTCAGGCACGGTTTCATCGCTTCGCAAAAAGAGGGGCTGGACATCTTCTCGGGTCTTGACCCGGATGCCCCGCTCATTGTTGCGGAGGCAGTTTGGCAGTTTTCCCATCATGTACTTGGCGGGCTCACCACCCATAGGGGGCCGATCCTAACCGTGGCAAATTGGAGCGGGCACTGGCCCGGACTGGTGGGCCTGCTCAACCTGAACGGCTCACTTACCAAGGCCGGAGTGCCCTACTCTTCCCTGTGGAGCGAATCCTTCGACGCCGATCCGCTGTTCGTTGGGTATCTGGGACGGTGGCTGCGCGACGGCAAGGTCGTGCTCCCGACCCCGCACGTAAGGCCGCTCGGCGCCTGCTCAGTCCCGGCCAGGGCGGTTGCGGAGGGCCGGAAGATCGCGCACTCGCTTCGTCGCAACAAGTCCATCATGGGGGTTTTCGACGAGGGATGCATGGGGATGTACAATGCGATCATCCCGGACGACCTGCTTTCTGCGTGCGGTGTCTTTAAGGAACGCCTGTCCCAGTCCGCCCTCTACTTTGCGGCCACCCAGGTCGGCGACCGGGAAGCGGAGGAGGTGTTCCGTTGGCTGGTGAGGAAGGGCATGACCTTCCACTTCGGGACACGGCCCGCAACCGAACTGACGCGGCGGCAGGTCCTGGAGCAGTGCAAGACCTACATCGCCGCGGCGCGGATCGCAGACGACTACGGGTGTGAGACCATTGGCATCCAATACCAACTGGGCCTCAAGGATCTGCTCCCGGCTAGCGACCTTGCCGAGGGCCTCTTGAACAATGCGGATCGGCCCCCTGTCAAAAACGCCCGCGGGCGCATCATCAAGCCAGGTGAACCGATCATCCATTTTAACGAGGTGGACGAGTGCTCGGGGCTCGATGCGCTTTTCACCAACCGAGTGCATGGCGCTTTGGGGCAACCTGTCGAAACCACCCTGCACGACCTTAGGTGGGGCGATTATGACCGGAGTGGAACGGTCTGGGACTATGTCTGGGTGCTGCTCATATCCGGCAGCGCCCCGCCGGCGCACCATATAGGGGGCTACAGGGGCACCGACTCGATGCGGCAGCCCCCCATGTATTTCCGGCGCGGCGGGGGGACTGTGCGCGGGGTCGCAAGACCGGGCGAGATTGTCTGGAGCCGCATCTTTGTGGAGGGGGGGAAGCTGAGGATGGACCTAGGGCGCGCGCGGGTCGTGGCCCTCCCAAAGGAGGAAACGCAGCGCAGGTGGAACGAGACGACAATCCAGTGGCCCATCATGCACGCGGTCACCTTTGGTATCAGCCGCGACCAGATGATGGCTCGGCACAAGGCAAATCACATTCAGGTCGCCTACGCGCGTTCCGCCAGGGAGGCCGACCTGGCCCTGTACACAAAGGCGTCACTCGCGTACGAACTTGGGATCACCGTGTCACTCTGCGGCACACGTTCCGACGGCTCACCCTTCTAACCCTCCTTTCTTTGGAACCATGACTCCCTCAAGACGAATTTGCTCCGGCCTGTTTGCCTTCGCCTGTATCGCGGCGCAAACGCTCGTTCGCGCCGCAGGTGGCGCCCAAGGCGCGACGATTGTCGAAAGGGCCATACCGGGACCCGCCGATCCGAGCTGGGTGAATGTGCGGAGCGCGCCCTACCTGGCCCGCGGCGATGGGATTACCGACGACACCGGCGCGATACAGGCCGCGCTCGATTCTGTCGGCAAGAACGGGGGCGGCGTGGTATTTGTGCCCACGGGCAACTACCGTGTGGGCGCCCACCTGACCGTTCCGCCGGAGACCGCCTTGGTCGGCGTTGGCCGTGCGCCCGAGCTTTACACCGACAAGACGAGCGGCTCGACGTTGCTGGCAATAGAAGGAGCCGGACACGAGGATGGCACGGCATTCATAACACTAGAGGGCCCCGACTCGACGCTCCAGGGCCTCAAGGTGTTTTACCCGAACCAGGTCATCGCCGAGAAACCGCTGGCATACCCCTGGACCGTTCGCGGCGGCGCAGGGGACGGCGCCGCCCTCATCGATGTCCTCCTGGTGAACCCCTATCAGGCGGTCGACCTGGCGACGCTCGGGGGAAGCCGCCACTATATCCGCGGACTCTACGGTCAGCCGCTCCTGAAGGGCATTTGGGTCGACAAATGCACCGACATCGGGCGGATCCACGATGTCCACTTCTGGCCGTTTTGGTCGCAGGACAAGAAGATCTTCGACTTCACGGAGGCCAACGGGATCTCCTTCATATTCGAGCGGGCGGACTGGGAGGTCGTCGAGAACATCTTCAGCTGGGGATACCACATCGGCATGCAGCTTTCGGCCTCGAAGGACGGCGCAACAAACGGGCAGATGACGGACGTCGACTTTGACGGCGTCGACATTGGCATCGATGCCCGGGCCACGCAGCAACCCGGGGTGTCCATATCCAACCTGGCGATCGCCAATGACAATCGTGGCGCGAGCAAGATAGCCATCTGGGGCCGCGCCGCCGGGGACGGCGCCTTCCAGTCCCGGGTGCTCAACGGCGTCCGCGTTACCGAGCCAACGTCCGTCGTGCTCTTTGTCCGCGGAGGAAGCTTCTGGGGGCAGCTGAACCGCACGATCAAGTGGGAGAACGAGGGATATGTCGCTCTCTCCGATTCACGCCTCGTCCCGTGGTCTCTTAACGGACCGATGATAGAGGTCCTTTCCGGACAGGCCGACATCCACGACGACTCGTTCACCATCTATCCGGAGGTCATTAGGGGCGCGTTGCCCGGCACCGCCGTTTTTGTCGGTCCGCATGCGGCAAGCGTGAGCATCCACGACAACCAGCTGAATGGGAACACCGTCTCAAGCGGGGCGGGCGACCACGCCACGATCGTCAACAACCGACCGTAGATGCGCTGGGCCGGTCCGGCCGCCCGCATGTCCATGCCGACCAAACCGGGGATTAACCGCCTGTCGGGATAGCGGTTGTCTTTGCACGGCATACCGATTGCCTCCAGCGGCATGCGAAATGCCAATCCCCTGCCGTTTTTCCGCGCGCTGGCCCCCATTTTGTGGGGAGCAAGCCTCGTGCTGTGCCCGTCCTCCCGCGCTGCAGTGCCGGCCTGGGTCGAGAAAAGCAACCAGAACACCCAGCTGCTGCTCGACGTGACCTCACGGTTCCAACCCGAGGGCGCGACATTCCAGGGCTTGGAGGGTTACGATGACAAAGTGTCCGATCTGCTCCCCGGAAATGATGAGCGGTTCAAGGCCGCCCTCGTGGGTGTCCGCGGGGAGCTTCAAAAGCGCCTCGGTTCGGAAGCAGATCCGGCAGTCAGGCAGGACCTTGAGATATTGATTAAGTCGGCAAGCAACCAGCTGGCCACAGAGGAACTCACCTACCGGCTCACGCTAAACTATACCGATGTGGGGCAGCTGATTTTCTACGGCGAGTTCGGACTGCTGCAGGAGCAGACCGCCGCCTCGAAGCGCCCGAGTGCCGTTGTCCGCCTGAAGAGGTACACCGGTATTGAGCCGGGTTACACTCCGATCACGGAGCTCGCAAAAGCCCGGTACCTGGAGACTGCCACCGATCCTGCCCGGATCGGGCCCTACAGGAATGAGGTCGAGCAGCATCTCTCCAATATTGGCCGCTATACCGACGGCGTTCGCAAGCTCTTCGTAAAATACGGCTTGGACAAGGCGGAGGGAGCCACGACCGCCCTCGACGCTCTCGACAAACAGATGGCCGACTATGGGGCATGGGTCCGTGCCACGGTGCTTCCCCGGGCGCGTAAGGACTTCCGGCTCCCACCGGAGCTCTATGCCAACAGCCTGAAGAACGTGGGGATGGACCTCCCGCCGCAGGAACTCATGCAGAAGGCCGAAGTGGCATTCGCGGAGCTTCGCAACGAGATGCAGGCCCTCGCCATTCTGGTGGCCAAGGAGCATGGGTTCCCGGATAGCGACTACCGCGCGGTGATTCGGGAGCTCAAGAAACAGCAGCTTGGAAAGGACGACGTCATGGTCTGGTACAAGGAGGTCCTGGGTCACATCGAAGAGAATATCCGTTCCCAGCACATCGCGACCCTGCCCGACCGCCCCATGGAGATTCGCTTGGCGTCCGAGGCCGAGAGCGCGGCGGAGCCGGCGCCGCACATGCAACCTCCGCCACTGATCAACAATAAGGGCGAGCGCGGGACCTTCGTCCTCTCGATGGGAAACCCGCAGGCTGCGGGCACAAAGGCCGACGCATACGATGACTTCACTTTCAAGGCTGCCGCCTGGACGCTCACGTCCCACGAGGGGCGTCCGGGCCACGAGCTCCAGTTTTCGGCTATGGTCGAACGCGGGGTCTCGCTGGCGCGGAGCATCTTCGCCTTCAACAGTGTGAACGTCGAGGGATGGGCCCTTTACTGCGAGGCGGAGATGAAGCCTTACGAGCCCCTCGACGGCCAGTTGATCGCCCTCCAGCACCGTTTAATGCGCGCGACCCGTGCCTTTGTCGACCCGATGCTGAACCTGGGCCTGATTTCGAAGGAGCGTGTGCATGATATTCTCGTCAATGACGTCTGCCTCTCGGAAGCACTCGCGCGCGAGGAGGTTGACCGCTATACGTTCAACGCCCCCGGTCAGGCGACCTCCTATTTCTACGGGTATCAGAACCTGATGGAGCTGCGCACGACCACGGAAGTTGCCCTAGGGTCGAAGTTCAATCGTCAGGCCTTCAACGATTTTATCGTTGGCCAGGGTCTCCTGCCCCCCGACCTGCTGGCGAAGGCCGTCAAGGAGGAGTTCATACCGGGCCAATCTGGGAAATAGGCCCCCCCGCCGAGGCAGGGCGCGCCGCATTTCACCCGCTCAATAGGCAAAAACCAACGGGGATCGCCGTTTGTCCTGGGAGCAGAATCCTATGTAGGCCGCAAGGCTCGCGATGCTCGCGAAAGCCTTGTCGGAATCCGCGTGCTCCCGAATCGCGATGCCAAACCTCTCCTCGACCCAGAATGCGATTTCTAGGGTATCCAGGGAATCGAGATCTAGCTTTGGCCCAACGAGAGCCTCGTTGTCGGACATCGTGTCAGGTTCCAGCACTCCAGCGCTCGAAAGCTCCGCGGCAAGGTGCTTGAGCTGGGACCTGAGATCGGCTTGATCTGGGCATCGCTGCTTCACGCCTCGAAGTATAGCGGTTATTGGGAATGGGGGGCATGGGGTATTGCCCTCCGCCCTCCCGGGCGGGACTTGGGGCGGGAAATTCACCCTAGGGCGTCTCCCCACCCCTGCGGACTCAGAAAGGGCAAAAGCTGCGTCAGGAAAGCCAATTGATGCGGAGCCCGCGGAGCCGCAGAGGTTTAGGTTACATCAGGGTGGCGCGAGGTGGCCCCCCATGGAGTAGGAATCCAAAGAAAGGATAGCATATATGAGGTCGCCAATCGTCGGCTTGCGCGTTTCGAGCATCCTTTTCGGGCTGGTATGCCTGGCCCATATTGTCCGGCTGTGGGAGCGATGGGAGGTCAGGATCGGGCCCTTCTGGTTCGGGCACGTCACGAGCCTCGTGGCGGTTGTGGTCACGGCGCTCCTTTCCGTCTGGTTATGGAGCCTGTCGAAAAAGAAGACCGCTGCCCCGGCGCCCTGAAACCGCATGACGCCGGACAGCGCCGAGTCAGGGCCCCATGACAGAGGCCCAGGCGATCAGCACGCCCAACGATACGAGAGCTATCGGAGCGCCGAGGCGGAAGAATTCAAAAAATGAGATCACGATCCCCTGCTTTCGCGCCTGCTGGATCACGATCAGGTTGGCGATGCTGGCGGTCATGATCAGGTTCCCCGCAAAGCTGTTGGCGACCGCCATCACATAGGCTACCGTCACATTGGACAGGGGCACGATCTTGATAAGGAGGACGACGGCGGGGGCATTGTTGATCAGCACGGAAAGACCAGTGGTGAGCAGCACCTCGTTGACGGGCCTGGACGGGTCAAATCCCAGGCTCTGCATGGAGTTTACCAGGTGCTCTCCATAGCCCGTCGCCTGGAACGAACCGCCCACGATAAACAGCGAGGCGAAGAGCAGAAGGGTCTGCCAATCAACGAGCGCAAGAAGAGACTCCGTCCGGAACTTTGAGCTCAGGAGGTGGATGCTCGCAGCGACCAAGACCGTGATCTCCCTCGGAATTTCCGTGAAGAACAGCGCAATGGTGACACCGAGCACGACCAGTCCCTTAATCGTGTGGTAGCGGTCAAAGTCGTAGGCAGGGCCCTCCGGCTCTATGTCTTCGGTGCTGATTACCGGGGGGCCCGGCCGGACGCTCATTTTCGTGACGGCGTAGGTGCAGGCCAGGCCGGCAGCCACGGGAACGATGCTCCACGCCGCGTAGCGGGCGAAACTGAGGTTTGCCACCGAAGCTATCAGCATGTCCTGCGCGTTACCCACCAGCGTGGCGGCGGCCCCAATGTTGCTCGATGCCGCGAGTGCGACGAGGAATGGGACGGGGTTCAAATTTCGCTTCAGCAGGGCCGTTGCGACGACGGGGGCGACGACAAAGCACACCACATCATGGTTCAGGAACGCCGAAAGGCCTGCGGTGACGACGATCAGAAAAGCGAGGAAATGCGTGGGCGCATTAAGGCGCTCGGATATGCCGGCCGCCACCCAGTCGTAAAACCCCGAAAGCCGCAGTTGCGCCGAGATCACGAAGAATCCAAAGAGAAGGAGGATCGTCGGCCAGTTCACCATCGCGGCGATCGACTGCGGGGAGTTGCCTGACGCCACCATCATCGCGATGGCCCCCAGGAGGGCGAAGCCGGTCCGGTTTAGCTTCAGCCCCGGGATCCGGCCGGCGGCAAGACCCAGGTACGTGAGCACAAAGATCGCCAGGACTATGGGCCGGTGGTCGATGGGGGTGGTCATGGTACAAGGTCCTCAGCCGGATCGCCTTGCTAAGGCTATGCTTTGGGCATAGCCTGCAAGCATGGGTACCGCGACAAAAATTCTGATCGGTTTAATCGCTTTGCTCGTTATCGGAGCCCTTTGGGCCGTTTCTAGTTACAACGGGCTCGTCGGGCTCCAGCAGGCCACGGACGCCCAGTGGGCTCAGGTCCAGAATGTGTACCAGAGGCGTGCGGACTTGGTGCCCAACCTCGTGAGCACCGTGTCGGGCGCGGCCAATTTCGAGAAGTCCACCCTTCTCGCTGTGACCGAGGCCCGCGCCTCCGTGGGCCGGGTGCAGCTGCCCTCGGGAACGGCGCCTACGGACCCGGCGCAGCTTGCGGCATTCCAACAGGCCCAGGGGCAACTCGGATCGGCCCTCTCTCGCCTGCTGGTTGTCTCCGAGCAATATCCAGACCTGAAGGCGACGGCCAACTTCAGGGACCTCCAGGCGCAGCTTGAGGGGACCGAGAACCGAATTTCCGTGGAGCGCGGCAGGTTCAACGACGTCGTGCTGGCCTACGATACGAGGATCCGCCAGTTCCCGGCGGTGATCCTTGCCGGCATGTTCGGCTTTGCCCAGCGGCCCTATTTCAGCGCAACTGCCGGCTCGGAAACCCCGCCCAAGGTCCAGTTTGACTTTGGCGGCGCTGCGCCTGCAAAGCCGTGACCGTTCGCTCGATCGGCCTGGCCCTGGCCTTCCTATTGTCCGGGGCGCTGAGCCGGGCGGAGGTGATGCCCCCTCCCCCGACCGCCCATTTCAATGACTACGCGTCCCTCGTGAGCCCGGCGACGGCCGCGGCCCTCGATACGCGGCTTGCCGATTTCGAGCGCCAGACCTCGAACCAATTCGTGGTGGCGATCTATCCCAAGCTCCAAAGCAGCTCCTCGATTGAGGACTACACCGTGCGCGTGGCGGAGTCGTGGAAGGTCGGGCTGAAGGGAAGGGACAATGGCATCGTGCTATTCATCTTTGCCCAGTCTCACCAGGTCTACATCCAGGTGGGCTATGGCCTGGAGGGCGCGGTGCCCGATGCGCTGGCAAAGCGCATCATCTCCGATGAGATCGTGCCGAGATTCCGGGCGGGCGACTACGACGGCGGCGTAACGGCTGCCGTTACCGCCGTCATCGCTGCAACGAAGGGTGAATACCGGGGCAATGGAAGCACCGTGGCCGATGGCAAGGCCGGGGCCCATTCGGCTGGGATCTACTTGGGAATCGCGGGCCTCATCATCGCGTTCTCGTTCCTCTCGAGGGCGAGCTCGATGTACAGCAATGGAGGTCGCCGCGGGGTCGGCGGCCCCTGGATATTCATGGGCGGCGGAGGGGGCTTTGGCGGCGGTGGGGGGTTCTCGGGCGGGGGCGGCGGAGGCTTTTCCGGAGGCGGCGGGGGTTTTGGTGGCGGGGGCGCCGGGGGGAGCTGGTAACACCATGAACCTGCCTTTTCTATTGCCGAGGATCGACCACGACCGGGTGCTCCAGGCGATCCTATCCGCAGAGGCGAACACTTCGGGCGAAATCCGGGTCGTCGTGGTCCGCCACAAGGTCGCGGATCCCGTGGCCGCCGCACAGGCCTACTTTGACAAAGTGGGCATGGCCAACTCGAAGCACCGGAACGGCGTCCTGGTGCTCGTGGCGCCCCGCTCCAGGCGGTTCGCCGTGGTCGGCGACTCCGGCGTCCACGAGAGGTGCGGTGACGCGTTTTGGAGCAGCCTGACGGAGGCCATGAGCGGGTACTTCAAGCGCCGCGAGTTCACCGAGGGGATCGTGCACGGCATCGACCGCGCGGGTGAGCTGCTCGCAAAGACGTTTCCGAGGACCGCGGGAGACGCCTCGGCCGGCGCCCCGAGCGTCACCGAGGTGGATTAGGCCAAGTTGGCCCAAGGTCTGCTCAGTTGCCGAGCAACCGCCCGGCGAGATCAGCCTCGAAGCCATCCCTGTTCTTCCAGCGAATGGCCACCCGCGCCTTGAATGGGCCGGACGCCGCGCGACGGGTGAAGCCGTCGTCGGTGATCTCGAACTGAATCGTCTCAGTCTCAACGAGGTCCTCGGAGTACGCAAGGTACACCGCCACGCAGTCAAAGAGCGTTGTGGAGCGCGTGGCAAAATAGTCGCAGACCATCCAGTTCTGCCGGGGAGCGAAGACGCAATAGCTCTCGATTAGGGCCCGCAGCGTCGGGTCCCCGGTGGCGCCCCAAATGGCGTGGTAGCGGGCCCCGGACAGGCTAACGAGGCCGCAGGTGTCCAGGGGCGTCAACAGGATGTCCCGCCATGGCGCCGAAAGGACCGCGCGTAACGCCGCCGGGTCGACCCTTACATTGGTCTCCGCGGACGGCGGCCCGCCACCGTAACCCACGTCAAAGCTCCCGAACATCCCGACGAAGCGGCACTTCGCGGCGATCGAGGGATCCCTTTTTAGCGCCAACGACAAGCTATGGGCCGGGCCGATGGCCACGACCGTCACCGGCTGCTCCGACTTCCTGATGAAGTCTACGAGGGCGCCGACTCCGTCCTGGTACACCTTGCCCGGGTACTTGCCGATGTCGTAGGCGGCGATCCATGGCGTGAGGGTCTTGTCGTTGTCGCCCTTCGGTCCCTCGTTGTCCCCTACGGCCACAGCAATGTCGGCCCTGCCCGCCGCCTCGAGGAACTTTGCGGCCACCTTGGCGCGGTAGGGCGTGTCGGCGGGGTCCACGACGACAAGCTTCAGGTCGAGCTCGGGTGAACGCAGGGCTAGTGCCAGGGCCCATGAGTCGTCGATGTCGGTCCCGATGTCCGTAACGAGGATCAGGGGCGTCCGCGCTGCGTGGGCGCGAGGAGCGCCCACAGCTAGGGCAACCAGCACCAGGAGCGCCGCCGCAAGTCTCGGGCCTTTCATGCCGGCAGGATGATACATGCGCCCCGTTCGTGTCTAGACGGCATACTTGGCCAGCATTCCCGTCAGCCGGTCTCGGACGGTCTCCGTCCACTCCTCCCGGGTCACGCTGTACATCACGGTATCGCGATAGGTGCCGTCGCGGCGCAGGAACTGCCTGCGTATGACTCCGTCCTTCTTGGCGCCCAGCCGCTCGATGGCGGCCTGGGACCTGAAGTTCGTGTTGTCGGTTCTCCACCCCACCACCGAGCATCCCAGCGTGTCGAACGCGTGCTCCAGGAGCCGAAGCTTGCATGCCGTGTTCACAAACGTGCGTTGCCAGGACCGCGCATACCAGGTGTAGCCGATCTCCACCCGCTTTGTTCCCGGAATGATGTCATGGTAGCTCGTGGAGCCTATGATCCTTCCGCTTGAAAGCTCACGGACGACCCAGGGCACCCGGGTGCCTTTGGCGCAATCCGCTAGCGCAGTCTCAATGTAGGCCAACGTGTTCTCGGGCTCGGGAACCGAGGTGAACGTGAGCTTCCAGAGCTCGCCGTCGGCGGCCGCGGCCTTGAGCGCGCCCTCGTGCTCGCGCCCCATGGGCTCGAGGCGGACGCCGCGGCCCTCGAGCGTAACGGTTGGGTCTACCCTGAACACCGCGTGCCTCTAGGACGCTGGGAACGGTGTGACCCGCTTGACAAGCTGAAGCGGGATTCCCCAAGGATCCCTGACCATGATGAGGAACGAGCCGTCGGGCAGCGTCTCCTCATAGGCTGGAGTGGCACCTGCGGCCACAAGCTTCGCACGCACGGCGGCAGGGTCCTCGGCGACAAAGGCGACGTGGAAGCAGAGCGGATGGGCTGCCTTGTAGTCCGGGTAGATCGCAGCCGGGTTGCTGTACACCTCGAAGATCACCCTTCCCGTCTCGTCCGCGAGGAATGACGTGAACGGAGAGTCGTTCCTTGAGCGGGCGACGCGCAGGCCCAGGTGGGTCACATACCACTGGGCCGTGGCCTTTGCGTCGGGGACGTTTAGTGCGAAGTGTTCGAATTTCATGGATTAGGGTTTCGTTAGGAAGGCGCTGATCGAATCGCGGGCGACGGAGCCCGCATCCTCGAGAACATAGTGTCCGGCGCGCTCCAGGCGGTCAATCCGTGCATCGGGATAGAGCTCACGCCAACGGGAAAGAAAGAAGTCGTCGAAGCAAAAATCACGCGCCCCCCAGACGATCAGCTTGGGGTGGCCCGCAAGGCGGGGCAGCCTTGCCTCGATTTCCTCCAGGGCAGCCCTGCTCGGGTGGTCCTTTTCGAGCGGGATGTCCCGCACGAAGCGGTGGACTGCGATCCGGTTTGCCCAGCTGTCGTAGGGAAAGAGGTAGGCCCGGCGCTCGTCCCACGAGAGGCGCCGCGAGGCCATCGCCATCCAGGTCGCCGGCTCCGCGAAGCCGTTTAGCCCGCGCACCACGAACTCGCCCACGACCGGTGCCCGGCAGAGCGAGATCCTCTTGGGTATCCTATCCGAGACGAATGCGGCCGTGTTGAGGATAACGATCCGCCCCACTCTATCGGGTTGGCGTGTGGCCAGTCCGAAGCCAATCGCCCCGCCCCAGTCGTGCACGACCAGGTGGATCCTCCTTAACCCGAGGCTTTCCGCCAGTGCGGCGATGTCCCCGATCCGGGTCTCGAGGCGGTAGTCGTAGCCCGGGGGCTTTTGCGAGAGGCCCATCCCTATGTGGTCCGGCGCCACGCAGCGGATCATTGGCGAAAGCTCCCGGACCAGCTCCCGGTAATAGAATGACCAGGTTGGGTTTCCGTGGAGCATGAGCACGGCCTCGTCCGTGCGCGGACCCTCGTCCAGGTAGCTCATCCGCGCCCCGCTTGGGGTCTGGAAGGCGGCTGGCTTGAACGGGTAGGTCCGCTCGAGCCAATCCGGGATTGCCTGAGCTCCACTCACCATTCTAGGGCCAGCATGAGGCAGTTTAGGCCGCTCCCAATGCCCATCAGGGCCACCCTGTCTCCGTCCTGGACGGCGCCGACGTCGACAGCCGCCGAGAGCGTGGCGGGGAGCGAGACACTCCCCATGTTTCCCAGGGTCTCGAAGGTCGAGAAGTCCTTTGCGACATCGATCCCGAGAGTCTGGAAGAGGAGCCTGCGGTGAGCGCTGCCGACCTGGTGGCAGATGGCGCGGGTGATCGTGTCCCTTGACCAGCCCGTGGAGGCTCCAAACTCGTCCCAAGTCTGCTTCGCGAGGGCCACCCCCGCCTCGAGCATCCGCTCCGAGTCGGTCTGCATCGCGAGGCCCCCCGCCTCGGCCGTGTTGCCCTGGCAGAGCTCGCTGTGCTCGGTCGCCGAGCGGCACACCCCGCCCAGGATCCTTCGCTTGCGGCCCTTGACCAGATCCTCGTGGCAGATGACGGCGGCGACTGCGCCGCAGCCGATCGTCAGGTTCGCAAAATAGGGCTTTATGGAGTTCCTGTCGAACGAGCCGGCTAGAAGCGTCCTGACGGTCTCCTCGACGAGCGGCCTGCCGTTCTCGCCCGCGGCGACGAGCGCGCAGGAAATCTGCCCGCTGTCGATCATGCCCGCCGCGACCACGATGGAGTTCAGGAATCCCAGGCAGGCGTTCGACAGGTCGAACACCTGGGCAGAGGCCGGAAGGCCGATCTTCCTGTGGGCGAACGAGGCCGAGGCGGGTTCGAGCATGTCGCGCGAGACCGCGGCATGGATGAAGAGGCCTATTTTTTCGCGGGGCACCGAGGATACCCCGAGGACGGCGCGCCCGGCGGCCGCGCTCGCGTCGGATGGCAGCGTGCCATCCGGCCACATCCTCCGCTCCCGGATCCCGGTCATGAGCTCCAGGCGGCCGAACGGGAGCTTCAGGCGTTCGTAGAGGGGCCTCAGGCGCTCCTCGATGCTGGAGGACGTCCAGACCTCGCCCGGGAGGGCGACCGCCAGCGACTCAAGGCAGACATGGGTGAAGCGCATGGATCCGTGCGGCGCCGCCTCAGCGCTCCGGCCTCATCGCGAGCCGGATCACGTCCTTGTCGAACATGTTCGAGCCTAGGCCCGCGTCCACGGTGAGCGTCGCCCCGTTGATGCCGCTGCTGCGCGGGCTTAGGAGGAAGAGCGCTGCGTTGGCCACCTCCTGGGTCTCCAGGTTTCGCTTCCTGAAGGTGAGCTTTTCGGCGAACAGGTAGCTCTCGAGGTATCCCGGGATACCGGCGGAGGCGCTGGTCTTTAGGGGGCCGCTTCCGACCACGTTGAAACGGACCTCCGAGTCGGCGCTGAAGGACTTCGCGAGAAAGCGTGCCGACGACTCGAGGGCGGCCTTGATCGGCCCCATGTACCCGTAGTTGTCCGGGGTCACCAGCAGCGACGAGATCCCGATAGTGACGACGGAGGCGTCGCGCGCGAGGAGCGGTTTGAACGCGCGGGCGATCTCGACCAGAGAGAAGGAGCTCACGGCGGCCGCCTGAAGGAAGTCCTTCCGCCTCGTGGCGTGGAACGGCTGCAGCCCCTCGGAGTAGTTCGCGAACGCGATCGAGTGTACGATCCCGGCGAGCGTCCCCCTGGCGGTCTTCGTGACCTCGGCTGCGAGGAGGTCGAGGGCGCCTTCGCGCTCGACGTCGCACACGTGGACGGGCCGCTTGCCAAGGAGGCCATCTAGAGACTTTCTTCGGTCGTCGGAACGCACGCTGTAGATCACATGCGCTCCCTCCTCCTCGAGCGAACGGCCGATCGCCCAGGCGACGCTCCGCTTGTTCGCCACGCCGAACACGAGTAGGGTCTTTCCCTCGAGCCCCAGGAATCTCATGGCTTTGCCTCCGGCTTCTTCCACGCGACTGAGAACTCGACGTTAAGGACGCGCGTGTCGCCGCGTTTCATGGATCCGCTCATCAGGAAGAAGCCGCCCATCATGTCCTTCTTCTTAACCTCAATCGTGACCGTGTCACCGGGATAAACGGGACTGCGGAACCGGACATCGGAGATCTTGACGAGGAGCGGCACGCCGCCTGAGTCGGACTGGCTCTTGAGGGCACCCGATAGATAGAGCGCACCGGCCTGGAAAACCGCCTCGCACAGGAGAACCCCCGGCGTGATGGGTGCCCCCGGGTAGTGCCCGGAGTAAAAATCCTCCTCCTTCCTCCAGGTGCGCTTCGCAACGAGCCCGTCAGGGCCCTCCGAGAGGATCTCGTCGATAAAGAGGAAGGGCGGCCTATGGGGGATGCGCCCAAGGACCTCTGGGGAACCCTCGCTCATGCGGCCCTCCCCTGCCTCTGGGCGCATACGTAGCGGTCCACCTTGTTCGCCGTGATGACCCCGTAATTGATGGTGCCGAGCCACCCGGACATGATGATCCCGACGGAACCGGCGTGGTAGAGTCCGGGGAGCTGCTCGGGGAGGTCCATGGAAACCTTAAGTCCCTCGAACTTCGTCCCGAACGAGGTGCCCCCGAAATGGGTCGTATAGCGCTCAATCGTCCGCGGGGTCGCCGCCTCCTTCCAGTCGATGATCCCCCTTACGCCCGGGATGAACCGCTCGAGGGCGACAATCGCCTCCTCGACGAGGCGCGCCTTCTCCTTCTCGTAATCCTGCTCCGTGAGATTGCTCCAGTCGGCGTAGAGGCCGTTGATCGAGGCGACGACCGTGTAGCGGTCCAGTCCCGGCCGCGTGTCAGGATAGTACACGGAGAAGGTCCTGCTCGTCGTGTGGAGGTCGGTGAGCTCGGAGCTGCTGAATGTCGGACTTGCCGACGTGAAAACAAGGTCCCCTATGTGGGGGATGGACTCCCCCTTGCGGATGCCGAGGTAGACCTGGCAGGAGCTAGAATTGATGCGCACGGCCTGCGCCGCGGCTGCGTATTCCGGGGAGAAGTTCTCCGCGCCCGCCAGGCGGAAGACCGTGTTCTTGATGTTGGCGTTCGAAAGCACGGCCTTGGCGCGGATGACCCGCCCGCCCGCAGCCACGATCCCGCAGGCGACCTTGGTGCCCCCCCGATCCTCGACCAGGATGCGCTCGACGAGCACCTTCTTCCTGAGCTCGACCCCGTTCCTGCGAAGCTCGTCCGCCATCTTGCCGACCAGCAGGTCCGAGCCTCCGCGGAAGGTGTAGACTCCAGAGCCCATGAAGTTGGAGAACACGATCCCGTAGGTGATTGCCGGGTCGTCAAGCGTCGAGCCGTTGGCATAGGCTATCGGCTCCATCAGGAGGCGCTTCACGTCATTCCTGCCCGGGAAGAACCGCTCGAGCATCTCGCCCGTCGTCTCGGTGCTGTTGTCGTAGAAGTTCATGCCACGCAGGTGCTCGTAGAACCGTTCCACGTTCGCCCGGTCCAGGCCAAACTGCTCCACCAGGACCCGCGTGTAATCCTCCCGCGTGAAGGTGGTCCAGACGTCCATCTCCGGGTTCACGAAGCGGATGTCCTTCAACTGGACGATCGAGTCTGCGATCTCACGGGTCCAGTACTTGCGGCACGACTTTATCATCCCGACCGGGAACCCGTGAAGCGAGATGTCGAAGATGTGCCCGCCCTTGCGCGTGAACCAGGTGGCGAGCCCGCCGTACTGGTAGTGGTGCTCGAGCAGGAGGATGCGGTGGCCCGCCTTCGCGAGCACATTGGCGGCCGTAAGGCCGCCGAGGCCGCTTCCTATGACGATCACGTCATACTCGTCGGCCACACCCTTGAGCCAATCATAAGCCATGGAGGATTGATGCTGGAGGACCGGCCGGGAGTTGGGCAACTGGTTTCGGGGGGGGCACCCCTGCGCTAGGCCGAGGGCGCCTTAAGCACGTGCTGGTTGGCCATGGAAATGCCGCTCAGCATCGAGCCCACGATGCCGAGCATCCCCTGGTCGGTCCCGCACAGGAACACGTTGGAAAGCGGGGTCCTCCCGTCCGGGCGTTTCTCGGGCGAGCCGTAGATGGCGCCGCGGAAGTGGCCCGTGTACTTCTCCACGGTGGTGGGGGTGAACATGTCGGTTGTGACCGTCGCCTTCGAGAGCGCGTCGGGCGCGCCTAGGCGCGGCAGGAAGCGGGTTGCCGACGCCTGGATCGCCTCGAACCATCGGGCCTTGTCGCCTTGGTAGGTGTCCTCGGGAAGGTTTGCCCAACGCTCGTAGTTGGCCAGGCAGGTCACGCGGAAGAATCCCTCGGGCAGGGCCCTGCCTTCTCCGTACTGGAAATTATTGGGGAAGCAGATGATCCCGCTTCGCGTGTCGACCTGCCCTTCCGGGTCCCGGTAGGAGAAGCGATCCGAGTCGTTGAAGAACACGATCGTGTCCTCGCCCCAGCCGAGGGCTGCGGGTTGCCGGTCCAATACGGAGATCGTCTCCACGTATCCCAGCGTGCGGCCCGCCTTGCGGGCGCCTCCCATGAGGGCCTCTGTTTCCGCGGCGCCTATCGAAGAGAGGACCTGCGCGGCATGAACCTCTTCCCCGGAGTCCAGGACGAGGGCCGTGGCCCGGCCCTCCCGGGAAACGATGCTTCGGACGCCGCACTTCATGCGCCGCTCGCCGCCGGCGGCGCGGTATTTTTCCAGGAGGACCCGCATCATGACGCGGACCCCCTCAAACGGGCGCGCGAACCCCTCCAGGAAGAGCGCGCGGAACATGATCGCGAACTGGCCCTGGTCCATGTCGTCCTCGCGCGCGCTCCCGTAGAACATGAGCGGGCAAAGGAGCATGTCCTCCAGAAGCGGGTCGGTCACGTGCTCCCTGATGAACGCCCGTGCCGAGAAGGCGGCGCCGCCGCCGGAAAGGGGCGTTTCCCGTATGTAGCCGGCAATGCGCCGGAAACCGTCGATCTGCCTGGGAAAATGGGCCGCCACCTCAGACTCAAGGAGGGCAAAGTCGTTTGTGAACCTGAGGACCCTCTCCCCTGCCGGGCCGAACGCCACTCGCGAGCCCTTTTGCGGGCACAGGGCGAACTCCTCGCGCTCGATCCTGAGTTGCCTGAGGATCTTGCCGAGGGGGGTCCCCTTCACCCCTTCGGGCACGAAATTGGTCACGGCGTGCAACCCGACGTCGAATTTTCGGCCACCGATGCTGTAGAAGCTGTTCAGGCCACCCGGGGCGTTGTGGCGCTCGAAGATGCACACCCGCTTTCCGAAGTGCGCCAGCCTGATGCCCGCCGCAAGGCCAGAGAGGCCGGCGCCAATGATGGCGACGTCGTACGGCGCGGGCGAGGGTTGGGTGGGCATGTATTAGTGACTACGGCAGGAGCGTTCTTAGGCACTCATCCAACAAAAATGAGGGATCTCGACTGCGGAATCGGGGGATTTGAACCGGAGTATGCCCGGGTGCAAGCTCCCTGTGTTGGGGTACCTGCGCATCTCGTCTGTGGGGTATTCACCCACTATGCCCCTTGGGCCGGGAAGGGTACAATCGCCCATTGAACCCTGTATTTCGCCCGTCCCCGTCCCTCGGCTTTGCAAGGCGCAAGGGAGGTTGGCGATGATCGCCCGGAAGGAAATCCTTAAGGCGAAGATCCTGGTCGTCGATGACCAGGCGACCAACGTGATCCTCCTGGAGGAGATGCTGCGCGACGCCGGATACCTTTGCGTCGCTTCGACGCGCGACCCGCATGAGGTCTACGACCTCCACCGCAAGAACCGGTACAACCTCATCATCCTCGACCTCCAGATGCCGAGCATGGACGGGTTCCAGGTGATGGAGGGTCTCAAGGGGCTTGAACCCGACGGATACCTCCCCGTGCTTGTGATTACCGCCGAACCCGGGCACCGGCTTCGCGCACTGAAGGCCGGCGCCAAGGATTTCATAAGCAAGCCGTTTGAGTTCGGGGAGGTGTTGGTCCGAGTCCACAACATGCTTGAGGTTCGGCTGCTCCACCTTGAGAGCACCACCCTCAACGGCCAGCTCGCCACCGAGGGCGCCCTCCTTCAGGCGGAGATCTCCGAGCGTAAGAAGGTCGAGCAGGCGTTGCAGCGCACCCAGGCGCAGCTGTCCGTCTATGCGGCGAGGCTCGAGGGGCTCGTATCCGAGCGCACCTCGGAACTGGCCACCGCCAACAAACGCCTCGAGGAATCCGTCAGGTTCATCCGCAAGGCCAACGGGGAGCACCAGGCCCTCTTCCTGGAGTCGCAGATGATCCAGAGGAAACTCAGCCAGCAGGCCCGCCATATTGTCTCGGCCCAGGACGACGTGGTCACGGGAAGCCCGTAACAGCCCCCACGTCGAGGGTGGGCGCGGCAATGCGCGCACGACCCCTCAACTCTTCTCTGCGAGCGCGTTGAACTTGGGTGTCAGATATTCCGCACAGCTGTCCAGGGACGCCAAGCGGATGTAATCCGCCTCGGGGACCTCTATCCCATGGCGCTTGCGCAGCTCCATGACGATGTCGAGGAAGTCCATGCTGTCGAGTTGGAGCTGGTCGCGCAGGCGCACGTCCGGCTTAACGTTGGAAAGGTCCTCGTCAGGGGCGATGTCGGCTATGATATCCAGTACCGCCTTTTTGCAATCGTCGTTGGTCATGTGGTGGTCAGCGGTCCCTCTTATGCCACGAATCTCTTCACAATCAACGTGGAATTTATCCCCAGCATGCCGAAGGAGTTGTTGAGGATGGTGTCGACCCTGCTGGCCTTGACTGGATGGTTCAGGACAAGGCCCGGGATGGCGCACGCCGGGTCAAGGTCGTCCACGTTTATGGTGGGATGGACGACCAGGTCGTCGAAGGACGGAAGGTTTCCGGCGAGCTCGAGCGCGCCTGCGGCCCCCATGCAGTGCCCGATGAAGCTCTTTGTGTTGTTGATGTGGGTGTCGGGGCACCCCTCGCCGAACACGGCCCTGATGGCCTCGCATTCCTGGATGTCGCCCAGCGGCGTCGCCGTGGCGTGGGTGTTCACGATGTGGATGTCCGAGGGCCTCATGCCTGCGTTTGCCAGGGATTTCCGCACGCATTCGGCCTGGCGGACCGGGTTCGGCAGCACATAGTCGCTCGCGTCGCTGTTTACCCCGTAGCCCGCGATCTCGGCGTAGATCTTCGCCCCCCGGGCGAGCGCGTCCTCCATCCGCTCAAGCGTGTAGAGGCAGCCCCCCTCGGAGACGACGATACCGTTGCGGGCCATGTCAAAGGGCCTCGAGGCCCTGGCGGGATTCTCGTTCGTGGCCAGGGCTCCCTGCGACTTGAACCCCGCGAAGATGCCGAAGGTGTGGATGCTCTCGCTGACACCTCCGCAGATCGCAACATCCACCTCGCCAAGCCGGAGCATCTGCGTGGCGTGGATAAGGCCCAGGTTCCCCGCGGCGCATGCGGCGCCAATGGTGTAGGCCGGGCCCGTGACGCCCAGGTTGAGCGAGGACTCGCCCGCAGGGTTGTTCGCGACGGTGCGGGGGTTGTGGTAGTGAGACCAGTACTTCGTGTCGTAGCCAAACTTGGAAATGGCGAAGATCTCGTTCTCGGTCTCCACGTTTCCGTGCTCGGTGCAGCCGATGTAGATACCCACCCTGTCCTTGGCCTGGCTCTCAAAGGCGATCCCGCTGTCGGCGAGGGCCTCCCGGGCGCACCAGATGCTGATGCTCCCGGCCCGAGTCCCCACCCGCACCTCCTTCTTCTTCTGGTACTTGAGCGGGTCGAAGTGGCATACGCCCGCAAGCAGCCGGCCCATGTAGCGGACGTCCAGCCACTCAATCCCCGCGACCCCGGCGAGCAGGTTTTGCCGGAATTCCGCAAGGGAATTGCCGTTCGGGGCCGTTAGGCCAACGCCTGTAATGACGATTCGCGGGAGGTTCATTGGCTGCGTAAGGTGGAAATCGCTAGCCAACAACGGCGGGAACGCAATAAAAGGTTCCTATCCATGAACGTTCTTGTGGTCGGGGGCGCCGGTTATATCGGAAGTCATTGCGTCCGGCAGCTTTCCGCTGCTGGGCACCGCCCGGTGGTCCTGGACAGCCTCGTGTACGGCCATCGCGGGGCCGTGGCCCCCGGGATCGCGACCTACGTGGGCGACCTGGGAGACGAGTCCTTTGTGACGGACGTCCTGAAGAAGGAGAAGATCGACGTAGTGATGCACTTCGCGGCCTTCTGCTACGTCGGCGAATCGGTCACGGACCCGCTAAAGTACTACCTGAACAATTCCTCGGCGACGCTCCACCTGCTCCACGCCATGCTGGGTGCCGGGGTGACGAAATTCGTGTTCTCCTCGACCTGCGCGACCTTCGGCATCCCGGATAGGCTCCCGATGGACGAGACCCTTGCCCAGGCCCCGATAAACCCCTACGGCCAGACGAAGCTCGACATCGAAAACGCCCTGCGGGCGCTGGCGCGGGTTGGGAAGATCTCCTTTGCCACCTTCCGGTACTTTAACGCGGCGGGAGCCTCCGAGGATGGCGTCATCGGGGAGGACCACGACCCCGAGACGCACCTCATCCCGGTCGCCATCGACGTGGCCGTGGGCAAGCGCCCCCACCTTGAGCTCTTCGGCACGGACTACCCGACACCGGACGGCACGTGCCTGCGCGACTACGTCCACGTTGACGACCTGAGCCGCGCCCACATCGGCGTCTTCGACAAGCTGAAGGAACCAGGCGCCGCGCACTTCTTCAACCTTGGGACGGGGACCCCGTCCTCAAACCGCGAGGTGATCCGGGCGGTGGAAAAGGCGACGGGCAGGACCGTGAAGGTGATCGAGAGCCCGCGCCGGCCCGGCGACCCTCCTGCCCTCTATGCCGATTCCTCCAAGGCCAAGCGCGAGCTCGGCTGGAAGGTCAAGTTCCCCGACATTGACTCGATTGTCGCCACGGCCTGGGCCTGGCACAAGAATCACCCGGCCGGTTTTGGCGGCCACTGAAGGAGCTTCTTAAGCGCGGGCTTGGTCACCCCGAGGCGCTTTGACGTCGCCGCCTCGTCTCCGGAGAGGGACTTCAGGACCCGCTGCGCGACCTCTCGAGCAACATGCTGCAGGATCGGCTCCTCGGAGGTTTTCAGCTGCTCCACCAGGTAGTCGAGCGCCGAGTCCAGCGTGATCGCGAACGGCGAACTTGACTCACCCGCGGAGCCCCGGATCTCGGTCGGAAGGTCCTTTACAAGGATGGCGTCGCCCTGGGCGATCACGGCGCTCCGGTACACCACGTTCTCGAGCTCGCGCACGTTGCCGGGCCAGAGGTGGCGCGTCAGCACGGCCATCGCCTCGGGCGAGACCCGGGACGTCCGGGCCTTCCGCTGTTTCACGAGATTCTGCACGCAGAAGTCGACGATCTGGGGAATGTCCTCAATCCGGTCCCTTAGGGGCGGCATCTTGATCCGCACCACGTTCAGGCGGTAGTAGAGGTCCTCCCTGAAGTCCTTCCCCTTGACCATCGCCTCAAGGTCCTTGTTGGTCGCCGCGATGATGCGGACATCGACCTTGATGGTGTCGGTTCCGCCAACCCTCTGGATCTCGCCCTGCTGGAGCACGCGCAGGATCTTGGTCTGGGTCGCCAGCGCCATGTCCCCGATCTCGTCCAGGAAGATGGTCCCCCCGTCGCAGAGTTCGAATTTCCCGATCCGCTGCCCCGTGGCGCCGGTGAACGAGCCTTTTTCATGCCCAAAAAGCTCGCTCTCGATCAGGTTTTCCGGGATCGCAGCACAGTTGACGGCGATGAAGGGTTTTGCCGCCCGGTGGCTGTGCTTCCAGATGGACCTGGCGACGAGCTCCTTGCCGGTGCCGCTCTCCCCGGTGATCATGACCGTGACGTCGCTGGCGGTAACCTGGCCGATCACCTTGAAGACCTCCTGCATGACCGGGGAGCTTCCGACGATCCCCTCCTTGTAGTCCTCGGTGTTTATGGTGGGCTTGTATTCCCCCACCGCCCGGAGGTCGGCGTGGGTCTTCAGCGCGTTTTCGGCCAGGGTCAGCACCCGCTGGGGATCGAACGGCTTCATCACATAGTCCAACGCGCCGTACTTCATCGCCTCGATCGCTGTCTGGGCGGTCCCGAAGGCCGTCATCAGGATCACAAGCTGCTTCGGGTTCGCGGAACGGATGTGCTGCAGGGCCTCGAGCCCGGTCATCCCGGTCATCCGGATGTCCAGGTAAATCAGGTCGGGGAAGGGCCCCTTTTTTACAAGCGCGATACCCTGCTCGCCGCTCGCGGCCTCCGTGACGGTGTAGCCGCGCGACGAGAGCACGCGGGAGAGTGAGTAGCGTATCTCCGCGTCGTCATCGATGACGAGGATGGTGGGGGTTTTGGTCGTGGGTTCCAAGGTTCAGCTCGCGATTCCGCGCAATCGGGGTTCATTAGATAGCATGCTTGGATGGTCAATCAACTTGTTCCGCATTCGGGGAATCCGAATCTCGCTGCACTTCAGCTTCCTGCTGCTGCTGGCCTACGTGTGCAACGAAGGCTGGCTGGCCGACGGCATGCAGGGCCTCCTCTGGAGCGCGGGCACCTTCCTGGCGTTCTTTACCTGCGTGGTGCTCCACGAGCTAGGTCATTCCCTGACGGCCATGCAGTTCGGCGTCCACGTGCGCCGGATCCTCCTGATGCCGATTGGCGGAATGGCAGAGTTCGACCAGATACCCAGGAAGCCCAGCCAGGAGCTGCTGATCACGGCCGCCGGCCCGGCCGTGAACTTCGTGATCGCGGGAATCCTGTGGTTTGTGGTCGATTATCCGACGGGCTGGGACCTGGATTCGGCGTCGGTGTCGCTTGCAGACCTGGGAAGGACCCTTCTCCGTTGGAACCTGGCCATGGGGTTCTTCAACCTGATCCCAGCCTTCCCGATGGACGGCGGACGCATCCTTCGTGCCCTTCTGGCCCTTCGCCTCCCCTACCTCCGCGCCACCTACTGGGCGGCCACGATCGCGAAGGTCGTCACTGTGCCCGGTGTCGCGATCGCCCTTTATTTTGGGGCTTATTTCGTGGCTGCCATCTTCGTCTTCATCTTCATGGCCGGCGAGGCGGAGTATCGCTCGGTAAAACGCAGGGATGCGGAGGAGGCCTATTGGAAGCATGTTATGAGTCAGCAGGCCGTCACGCCGCCAGCGGGCGAACCTCCGCTCCTAAACGGCTGAATCCGTCGTGATTGCGCCAATTGGGTCCGCAAAAACTCCTTGCGTTCCGCGCGGAAAAATCGATTTTTCTAAACCTCGCACACGCGAATGGGCTCGTAGCTCAGTTGGAAGAGCGCCTCAATGGCATTGAGGAGGTCGTCAGTTCGAACCTGATCGGGTCCACCAACTTATTGATGGTAAATAAGTAACAATATTAACATTACCATTTAATCGGGCCCGTTGTTGGCCACTGAAAATGGATTAGGGGTCCTATGGTGCTAAAGTGACGATCACGGAAGAACCACCCGTAGTTAGCTCCGTTGATTCAACATAGATTCGCTGGCGCATTTCGTTCGCGCCAAATTCGTAGACATGCCTTTCTGCTCCCAAACCGATTGGAGGCATATTGGCGTCAAGGACCAGACGCAAACGAACAGTCTTTTGAATTTTGAGGAGCACCTCTTCAATGGGTTCCGGTTCCAAGTATGAGGGGATCGACTTACTGGGCATCTGCTCAAAGGCCACGATGGATCCGACCCTCACTCCGTCCATGTAGAAGATGTCGTTACTCGGGGTAATTTGTGCAGATGCCCAATTGAATTAGTTATTCTGCCACGGCAAGATTCCGCGCCCTATGACCGTGGCGTTTCAAAGCATATAGTAGGCTAATCTCGGCGGTGGCGGAGATGGGTTGGTTTTTCCTCTTAGCTTCTGAGCGGAGCAATGCAACCGTACTCGGGGAAAGATGTAGCAGGATCTGACGGTGACCCTTCGCTTTTCTTCCGGCGCCAGGACGGGCCCCCCCATGTGCCAATGGGCGTACACTTAACTTCTCGAGTTGGGGCAGGCCTTCTCCGTTCAACGATTTGACGTCCGCTTGATAGCCCTCGGAGTCAAAAACTGCCTTAGATTGAATTTTCTTTCCAATATTTTTCATAGTAATCGCGTCCTGATTTCCAATACCCCGCTCCGATGATTCGGATCACTCCTATGGGCCGATGCGTATAACGCACCAGCATCACCCTTGTTCCTACCGCTCCTAACAACCACCATCGTAGTTCCTTTGAGCTACTGTGGGCTTCATCCCAAAGTACGAGCGCCTTTGGATCATCAAAGGCCATTTTAGCATCCGAGAAACTCACCCCATGACGTACGACGTTATCGCGCTCCTTGGCGTGGTTCCATTCGAACTTCACGCAATCACACTGAGAGGTTCCATTTGAATGTCAATATCGTTATTCAAATACCCCACAGATTATGGCATCTGCGCCTCACCACGGGCCTCCTCAATCATTACCGCAGCGGAGCGCTCCCACCAACATACAAAGCAACATACAAAGTTGGTCGCCCCCTTCTGAAGAGTTCGAACCTGATCGGGTCCACCAACTCATTGATATACAATGAGGTGTGCGCATTTATTCATCCTGTGCTGTAGGGCTATTGAGCGTATGCTTCGGAGAGAAGATCACGGAGCGCAGCCTCCGATTTTGAGCTTAGATTCCCGATCATCTTAGGAGTCAGTCGGTCTTTGCTGACAACTCGAATTTGATCGACGGCAATCTCAGACAGTTTGCCGCTGAGCTCGATCTGAAGGCGCGTCCGCCACGTAGGATGGAGCGAACTCGTTAACGTGCAGATCACGACGGTATCGAGAACGCTGTTCAACTCGTCACGGCTAACAACAACAGCAGGTCGAGTTTTCTTGAGCTCGCGCCCCCGGGTTGGATCTAAGTCGACCCAATAAACGCCATAACGCTTAAACGGTATGGAGGCCATCGGCTGAGGCGTTCTCCAGGTCATTCCAGTCCTCGCCTTCGCTGGCCATAGCCAAAGCAGTCTCGGACCATGACAGTTTGGACGACGGAGCTGCCCGTAGGAAAAGGCCATCAGATCTTACCTCTGCCTCAAGGCCGGGACGATCTAGTCCGAGTCGACGAATTACACCTGTCGGTATTCGGATCCCTCTGGAGTTTCCAATCCTGGTAAGCTTCACTGGCACTTTGGTTGGCATAGGTACTTACATGTAATTACATGCCTCGGATGTCAAGTCTAGGCCCCTGGCTCGGGGCGGCGCCTATCCAAACCTTCCTCTTAGCCCAATTGATGCCGATCGCGACGTCCACGCCCGAGTCCTACGAAAGGGGCGATTGAGCCTGCTTTGCGCGAAAGAACGTCACACCGAAGAATAGGCTGCCCGATCCCGCAAGTGGTAACCATCACGAACCAACCCCTGCCGCTTAGCCCGAAGGCGGGTTCTCTAAATGGCAGAGCGAGTTCGCTTCGATGTCTTCCAGGGATGCAGCGACGAGCTTATCTTGTGGGCCGAAGACAAACCGTTGAAGCGATACGCTCTTGGTAAATTCGATGCGATAGCGGTAAACGCGATGGTCTCCCTCTATGCCCGAGTCTACGAGCGTAAGCGACACGAGATCGCCCCAGCCACGTAAAATCTCGTGCGTAGATTTCAGGTTAGCCGCCTCTGCCTTCCACAGCTCAGTCGATACGGCCTCGCGATGGAGGGTTCCCTCGTGGAGATCATTCAGGATCGTCCGCACCCGAGCAGTGACGGCTGGAACCTCGCCGCTAGCAGGCGAGCCTTCATCCACCAGCAGACGCTTCATGCAAGGCAAGAGCGGCTGCGGTCGCAGACCGAGTTGTGCTCTAAGTTTTGGCATGTCGTAGTAGTGGCCGCCTTTTGCGAGTTCCGCCGTTAGGTTGAGCCGGACTTCGTTGTCTGGTGCACCCAGGGAAAAGACCAGAATCTCCCCTGACTTCATGTCATAGACGGTCGAGTATTTCGTGGCATACCGGCCGCGCTGGAGACAGGCATGCAGGATTTCTGTTGCGTTTGCCTCAGTTGGCGCGGGATGGCGCGCAAGAAGACGGTCGAGTGTGCGGCCGCCATAGCCGAAGCCACGGCATTGCGTGGCGGACTCGACCCGCAGCTTTCCGCGGCTAGCGCTAATTATCACAGAAGCTCCGCTACGATCAGCAACCAGAATGCGCGCATAGCCGAATCCCGGTTCCGGGTGGCTCCGAAAAAAGTCAATTGCGGCTTGAACCGTGGCACAGGTCTTGAGCACCCGCAGGCTTGAGTAACCAGCCGCATCGGGAATAGGTGCGTCGAGTTCCCATTTTTCCGAAAAACCAGCCACCCAGTCTAAGGCAAGTCCAGCAGTGTTCACACCGCCTTGAGGAAAACCATCGTCGTATCCAACTATGGCGCAGCCTAGATGCCCGGCGCTCCCCGGCATAAACCAAATACGCGTATTGGGATTCGAAAAGTCTTCGTTGTTGCAGAACAACGCGTGGTTTTCATCGGTGAGCACAAAGATCGTGCAAGCCTGAACAGAAACCGCGGTGAGGGGAAAAATGAGGAAGCTGAGCCCCTGAAAAACGCGACGCATCCTGCGGTAATGACGTGTCATTCTCGGTCGATGTGACCAGTGAAATCGGCAGATGTTTCAATGTGGACGTCGTGTTCGAAGGCGAGAGCTACGGCGAGAAGGATTGCCCCCTCGACACATCCGTCACCTAAACGCCCTCCCCAGGACGAATATTGCCTACCACACGCAAGGCGCTCTCCAAGGGAAGGTACAAAGCAACATACAAAGTTGTTCGTCCACCTCTGAAGGGTGCGAACCTGATCGGGTCCACCATTTTGCAAGCATCTCCGTGGTAGTGATTTAGGGGATCGCTTAGAGGTCAACCCGATTTGAATCCGTTTGTTTGCTCGATCGAACTTAGAGTGTTCTATCCTCCTACCAAATAAGCGCTTAGCTGCCCTGCCTCTCCTGGGGTATTTGCGATCGGGCGGTCATTATTTGAGGCGTAATGCGAAACAAACGCGAAACAGAATTCACCCCGATCGGGCAACCAAACCGTGTCGTTTTGATCTGCAAATGGCTTCGGTATGGAGTCAATCAAATCAGGTCATTCACTTGACCTATTTCAGGTCATGCTTTGAACTACTTTCATGAAGATGCTCACCGTCTCTAAAGCCAAGGCTACGTTCAGCGGAATCGCGCGCAATGTTGTCCGCTCGAAGAAGCCTGTCATCGTTCGCGTTCCAAACGGCTTCATTCAGATCGCCCCTTATGAGCTCCCAGAAGAGGTGGCTGCATTTCCTGCTGGAAGTCTGGACCTCCTCCCACGCGAACTTGAGCTGCATAACACGTTCGGCGAGTCCCTATGAACCACCATCGTTGGGACATCGTGTTTCTCCGCACCGATGAGAAGGATCCTGTCGGACACCCTGCGGTGGTCCTTTCATCCGATGACACAATGGCCGATGGCAGGCAGCAGCGGTTCAATGTTGTGACGGGCACTAAAAAGCAGCCGGGCGAAAACGTACGAAACCACCAGGTAATCCTTGATGCTGCAGATGGGCTAGAGTTCCCCACGCTAATCGACTGTTCACTCGTATATGTCGCGAGGAAGGTTTCGGTTCTCCGTTCAACGGGTTCCGTCACGATAAATAGGCGCCAGCTAATCCAGCGTACCGTTCGTGGATATCTCGGCTTGGGGTAGCGTTCTCGCAGCTTAAGACGCAATGCAATGAGAGCCGCCACCGCTAAGGTTATCAACATCGGCCGTTTCCAGGCAATTCGTTTGCCCAAGGATTTCTGGGTGAAATCGAGTACGGTGAGGCTTTCGAAGACTGCTTCCGGATTCGTCGTATCCGAAGTGATACCTTCTGCTCGTCACCTGAAAGCTTTCAAAGCTCTTGCGGGGAGCTGTCCTGATTTCCCTAAGATTGCTGCCAACGCTTCTCGGAACGTTCGCCGGGATTGGGAATAGACTGAGCGTAAGCCCCTGACTGGCGAAGTGCGGTTAGGTGTCTGCTGAGAAATCCGTCACAAATCTCAAAAACATCCTTCGCGATGCGAAACAAACGCGAAACAGAATATTTCCCATAGTGAGAGGATGGATCCTGATTTTGTCCCCTAAACCATTTATAAACAATGATTAATATAAATTTCCTAAACGGAATTCCTGCCTTAGTAAGCCGGATTCCCAGCGGACCTCATAGGGCTATTGAGCGTATGCTTCGGAGAGAATATCGCGGAGAGCAGCTTCGGATTTTGCGCTTAGATTACCGATCATCTTGGCAGTTAGCCGGTCTTTGCTGACGACTCGGATCTGATCGACGGCGATCTCAGATTGTCTCCCATTGAGTTCGATCTGAAGACGCGTCCGCCAGGTAGGATGGAGCGAGCTTGTTAAGGGGCAGATAACGACGGTATCGAGAACGCCGTTCAATTCGTCCCGGCTAACAATCACAGCAGGGCGAGTTTTCTTGAGCTCACGCCCCCGAGTTGGATCGAGGTCGATCCAATAAACGCCATAGCGTTTAAACGGTATGGAGGCCATCGGCCGAGGCGTTCTCTAGGTCACTCCAGTCCTTACCTTCACTAGCCATGGCCAAAGCAGTTTCGGACCATGACAATTTTGTCGAAGGAGCCGCCCGCAGGAAAAGGCCATCAGATCTTACCTCTGCCTCAAGGCCGGGACGATCTAATCCGAGCCGACGGATTACACCTGTCGGAATCCGGATCCCTCTGGAGTTACCAATTCTGGTAAGCTTAACTGGCACTTTAGTCGGCATAGGTACTTACATGTAATTACATACCCCAGATGTCAAGTCGCCGCCTCTCAAATCAGAGCGACGCGCATCGAACCCCTTCGATCGTCTCTATTGGTGAAGTTTCTGCTTCTTATCGCTTCACGCGAAGGAGAGCTCACACGCATAAGAGGGCAGCAAAATACACTGGGAGACTAAGCCTTCTACCTCGCGAACTCGAACTTCACAACGTGATGGGAGAACCCCTTTTAGGCCGTGCCAAAAGAGTTGTCTGCGACGCAGAACAAACCGACCTCTCGCTGCCCGATTTCAGGATGCGTCAAATTGGTCGTACCGGCCACCAAGGTGACCGAAAGCTTTCCTATCGCGAGCCACAATCGTGGCACCCGAGCACTCCGCAAACGCTAGCTGCCAAGCATCATTCTCGCCAAATCGCCGTCCTGCTTTGCGTGCTCGCCTTTGCAGCTCGGCGCACTTTTTGGCATGCTTAAAGCCAATGTTTTGCGGAACATAGCGCGATATAAAATCCAGCCCGCGTTTAGCATCTTCGTAGCCTTCGAGAAACTCGGAGACCGAAACACATGATACCAATAGCGGCCGGTCCGGATGGCCTCGGGACTTCCGAAGCCATTCGATCGCAGGTCCGGGTTCCCCCGAGTCGATCTCGTGCTCGAGATCAATTAAGAAGGACGAATCAAGCAGCGTTGGAGACACGGCGGGCCTTGCGTAGGGAATTCTTTGCCAGTTCCGCATCAGCCCAATCAGCGAGTTCATGGGTTGTGACAACCTTTCCCAGCGAGCGCGCATGAATGAGCTCAGAGCGGGACATCAGGGCTGCTTTTGCAGTACGGTCCAGGAGCTTTAGCTCCGAGGCCGTATAACGGGTGGAGATAGGAAACGCTTTCATCCCCATAGAAAAAGAAGCACTACACGCGTAGTCAACTACGAACGTAGTGAACTTTATTGTGGCAAATATTTGATCGAGTACCTTGAATATCTGACTCGAACTACTGCGAAGTGTCGCGGTATTTGGGTTATAAAATATTTAGCAAAGGTAGCTCCATTTTGAAAGTTTTCCGGAAAATCCGCCCTCAAAACGTAAAAACGTCCTTCCCCTGATCGTGTCCACCAATTTATTGATAGACAATAAGTGATATAATATTTTGAGGTTTGTTTTTGATGGACCCTATGGGGTCCACGAATCCCGGGATTATCGGCTGCTGGTTGTTGGAATGTGTTTGCCGCCCTCGTCTTCAGACAAAGACATCTGCGCTCACGCCGAAACGCTCCCTGAGCGCCTTCACATGCGCCGTGGTCAAGCCGCGTTCCCCTTTCAGGATTCGGTAGGCGACGGACCGGTCAACATCGAGGATAGTGGCTAGGTCATCACCCGTGAGCCTGTTTTCCTCCAAAACGTACTTCAGCATCGCCAGGCCAGAAACCGGCCTAGGGGCAGGCAGCGTCTCCGATTCATATCGCTCAATAATTCCTGAGAGGACGAGAAGGTAGTCCTCTTGGTCCTCATTGACCTGCTGGCCGGCCAGAGCATCAACGACCTCGACAGCGTTCTGGTACCCTACATCATCATGGATCGGCCTTGGAACGTGAAATTTGATCAGCTTATCGTAGGTCTTTGGTAGCTTCCTGAAGGACACCTTGGAGGAGGTTTTCATAGGTTCTTTTTCCAATGAGGTTTGGAGTAATAGCCATGCGTCAGTAACAGCAGAATGAAGATGATCTGATGGTTATAATGGATGGCTGTGACTAGTCGGAAGTGGTTCTTGATGTTGAAAATTGTAACGGTCCTCCCGCTTTCAACCTTAGCGTGATCTGCGGTCGGGAGCACCTTGCGAATTTCTACCAAGTTCGAAAATTTTCCTCTCCGAATGAGCACTTCCCAGTGCTCCAGGGTCGTCGCGATAGTTGGATGTAGAGTGGCATACTCGCGAAGGCGTTTGATCGTTATGATTCTCACGACGTGCTGGGATGAAGGTGTCGCCAAAAAGGCGACATGTCAAGCCGGACGGGCCGCAATCGATCCAACGGCAGATCGCGAA
>Ga0302319_10001919_pt1 | contig 45950 bp, 31 predicted proteins | sample Bog_T0_2_FD_203319 | JGI IMG/M metagenome (GOLD analysis project Ga0302319, IMG submission 203319) | Peat permafrost microbial communities from Stordalen Mire near Abisko, Sweden - Bog_T0_2 | ecosystem: Environmental > Terrestrial > Soil > Wetlands > Peat | place: Sweden: Abisko, Stordalen Mire...
CCGAACCAATCCCTCAAGCTCCGCTTTCTGACTGGAACTCAGCGCGAGCGACGGTGCCGGACGGGGCATGCCCCAGCATAAGGCAGTCCTGATTATATGTAAATAATTATCTAAGACAGGACACTAGCTGTATTCCATAAGCTCTTTGAAGGAGAAACCTCATTGTTGCGTGCGAGGCACGAAATCGCCCCGTGTCGCGAGTTCCAGGTCCCCCGGTAATTGCGTAAGGTGGATGACTATCAGGACTACACACCTTTACCGATGCGGCATCGAACGCCAGGTCACCCGCCCTGCCCGCGCCTACAAGGATGACGCAAGCCAAGGTGATTTCTATTGCACGGCTCACACTTCACCTCACTTTATTTGCTCTTCCATCTCATTGTGATTCATTTTACGGCCCTCTCCTCCGTCAAATGTACCCATGCCGTTAGATAGGCGCTCAGGCTCCGAATTATGGCTCCGTCGGATTTGAATCGCCGGCGTAATTTATGATGCGAGCATCAGTCCCTGTCTCCAGGCCCGCGGACCCCTGCAGCCGTACCTTTTGGGCTCACTCCGATCTCGGCGGCCTGAAAGAATCCGACCCTAATGCCCGCTGGCAGCCGCTGGCACAACACCTGCGTGAGGTTGCACGAATCGCAGAACGCATTGCGCAAGCCGCGCGCCCATTGGATCCCACCTTTCATCAGAACGCACACACGACCGGCGTGCTGCACGATATCGGCAAATACGCCCCCAGCTTCCACCAAATGATCAGAGGCGAAACCCCAAAAGGACCCGGGTGGCCACGCCGCGCGCGGAGCGGCTCTCGCATTGGATCCGCGAAAAGCCAGAGAAGCGGCCTTCGCGATTGTCGGCCATCAAAAGCGAGGAGCTTCACGACGCATTCATCGCATTATCGCGGACCGCAGCTGACACGACCGTCGACCCGGACCTGGCCTCCGTCGTCAGATTCTATGACCGGCCCGATCAGGTGGACTCGGCGCGCAAAAATTTAGCCGCAAGGAAACCGGCACCGGGCAATATGATCTGCCTTTACGCTAACGGCGCGCTGGTCTCCAATCCGGCTAGTCGCGACTACTGGCGCAATCATTAAAACATGTTAGGCCCGGAATAAAATGACCGCAGTTCCCCCGGTTTTGACATGACGGGGCAGCCCCGGTTTGAGCGTCGGGACACACAACCACGTCGGCGCCGGGGACGTAAGCGCGTGGGGACACTGGTCCTGGTCGGGTGGAAACAGCTCTGGAATCAACCGATAGGCAACCCTCCTCTGCGCCGTCGTCGGGAACAGTAATAGTGGAGTACCGCGAGTGCCTGGTGGCTGGCCGAACCGATTCGAACGCGAGGTAGGATTTGCTGATGCTCATGACCGTGCCCGCTGCTCGATTGGCCACGTTGGGCCGGATGACGTGGGCGTTGATCGGGTCATGGAGTAGGCAAACGGGCTTCGGGCCGGGGTTCGGCAACGGCAACACCGTGTACCACGGGTAAACCGTCAAACAGAGCGTGAGCATTTGGCGCAGTCGTATAGTAGCGCCTCCACAATCGGCTAAGCAACGGCCATATATAATAGAATCTGCTGCAGAGTGGCTACCGCGTCCCCGCCAATGGTCATTTGGGATGACTACATCGCGGAGGAAACTGCGGTCGTTTTAAACCGGGGATGACAACAACAGCGGCTTCGGAGAGCGCGGCCAGAAAGGCGGTGAGGGAATTTGCCTGATTTCCGGCGTCTTCGGCCCCATCGCCGCCACTCACGACAAGATCAAAGGCGCGGGTAACCTCGGCGGACAACCTGCGGGCGTATCCCTGTTCATAAAACTATATGGGTTAATGGGAAGGGCGAAAGTATTTCAGCAGTACGCGAACAGCAGGGCTAAAATACAAGAAGCTGCCATAGTTACAGGGGCAGCATTTCCTCCGGCAGATCTGCCTGAGGCGGATTGAAACCATCAGCCACCGCTTGCATTCGACCGTCATCCGCATTTCAACTGATATCGTGTTCGAAGGCGGGGACTACAGACATAAGGCCGGCCATGGCGCGACCCGTCGGCGTTGTCAGATCGAGCGCTTCGGTGAGTGACACGAATGCGACGCCCAGCCCTGCCAGTTCTTTCAACGTGAGGACAAGATCGACGAGTGACCGACCCCAGCGATCCAGGCGCCATCGCAGCACCACATCGATTTCACGGCGTCGTGCCGCAGCGAGCAGTTGTTCCCGCAGTTCACGTTCCACCGCTCCAGAACCAACCTCTTTGATCTGAACCGCGATCATCCAGCCGCGCTTCGTGGCCGGCGCTGCTCATGTCATTGATACACAATGACCTGTCTCTCGACAGTGGGCGCTTCCACGTGCGTGATCAGCATATCCTGCACAAATCCCAGTGCTCCGCCGAGGCTGGCCAGGTTGCCGGAAAAAAATGGCGGAGTGCGTCCCCCCTGAGGGTTGTAGAAGAACGATTGCTCCTGTCCACCGAAATCGAGAGCCTGCATCAGCCGTTCGTAATTCGGGCGCGCGGCGGCGTGCCGGAATTCGGCGAAATACGACGGACCGGCGGTGGCGGGCGCAGTTCCGGGCTGATTGAGAACGCTGCTCAACAAGTCCGCGTCGCTGGCGATGAATAGCAATCTGCCCTCGATTGCGAATTCGAGGGGCGCCACGCCGTCCAGCTGCCCGACAACGTGCGGGCCCGCCGATGCCGCGCGCCACCCGACACCCAGACGCGACGTGGTCCAGAGCGTTTCGACAGCCGAGGACAACGCTTCACGAACGCGCGCGGCATCCCAGGCGTTTGTGGCGGAGATGACCAGTACGAAGGGCGTTTGAACGAAGTGTTCGGTTTCGACGCTCGATTGAATCTGCAGCATCGCATCGGGCGCGGCGGCGTCGATAAGATCGCGCAGAGCGACCGATTTCAGACTGCCCGCGATATCGCCGGGCAGAGGCGGCTCGTCGATTCTGGTTTCGAGATCCTCTTCGGTACCCGCAGTTTCATCGGTAGAAACCGCGCCCGGCGCGTATCGATTACTCACTCTCGCGGCGGCGCCGGGCGCGAGAAACTTGCCTTCGATCATCGCCTGGACGTTATCGACGGATGGCGCGGCCCAGGCTCTGGCGAACTCGGCTTTTGGAGAAACCAGGCCGCGCAGAGTTGCCAGCGATTGCAGCGCGCCGGAGTCCGGCAAAATCTCCATTTGTTCCGCGCGAATGAACACCCGGCTTTCGGTGATGCGTCCCCCGCTGCGCTGCACGTCGGCGAGTCCCGCAACGAAGGGTCGCAGTTCGGAAGCGTTGCGCTGAATCCAGTAAGAGCGGAAGCTGTCGTTCGCGAGCAATCCTTGCATGTTGAGCGCAAGGCGCATTTCACCGGTGGCGCCGGAGGCCGAGGCTTCATTGCGGGCACTGGAAAACCATGGCTCCGAGGCGAGCGAACCTTCGGTCACGCTGCTGTTCCGAGTGAGGAACGACAGGGTTCGCGCGATCAGATCGTCACGGGTTGCCACGATCAGATAACCTGCCGTGAATGCAAACGCGACTGTGCGGTTTGACGCGTCATCACGACGCAGATAGAAGGTGACGCCGGAGGCCTGGCGCTGGTTGAAATTTTCGCGCAGACGCCACAACTGGCTTGCCGTGAGCACGGATTCGTCTATTTTCGTGATGTAAAGAAACTGCTGTTCGCGCAGGTCGTAGAGGCCCAGCGCCGATTCGCGGCCAGCGATTTCCAGCGTCCCGGGCAAGCCCGGTGTGAAACCGGCGACACCGCTGTATTCCTGGTAGATGCCATCGAGCTTCTGGAACAGGTTCGAATTTGCGAAGACCTGATGGTTCGCGCTCGCGAGCCAGTCGCGTTTGACGGCGGATTGGTTCCAGTCGCCGAGCAGCGAATGAAAATCCTTCGCTTCGAGATAAATCAACGGACCGCCAGGCATAAGCTCAGACATGGCGCGGGGCTGCGTTGCGGTAGTCTGCACCCATGCGATCGCAGCCAGCGCCAGCGAACCGATCGCTACGGTCAGAAGCTTCTTCATTGCGCCTCCTTTGCGATTCGGGGCTTTACGATTTGCGCCTGTTCGACTTTACCTGTGATCAGCGGGGCGCGCTTTGAATTCTCGATCAAACGTTGCTGATCGGCGCGAATTGCGTCACGTTTCGCGGCGAGGCGCTGGCGATCGGTCGCACCCATATCGGCAGACCGGGCATTGTTGAGGAAACCAAGGGCCTCGGGAAGGTTGCCGGTGCGCTCAGCCGCGACTACGAGTTCCTCATAGAGTTGCATTTGTGCCATCGCGCTGAGATCGAGGCCGTTTGTCAGTATGACCGGAGCAAACCCAGATTGCGGAAATCTTTCGTTCGTGGTCTGGTCAAGGACGTCTGCTTCCTGCAAAGGAGCGATCACGCCGTTTCCCGACAGGTACCGGAACATCGCAAGGGCGAGGCTGTCTTTTCCTGCGCCGAGCGCGGCGCGCACTGCGTCGAGGCGAACCGCGCGGTTGCCCGGCTCAAACGCCAGCGCTTCGCGCAGCAAGCTCATGCGCAGCGCCGGATCAGTCGCGCTGCGCGCGGCAGCTTGTCTCGCTTCCACGTAAAAAGGTTTTTGCGCGGCAGCCTCGGTGATATTTCGCGCAGCCAGCAAGGCAAGTTCGCCAGGAACGGTGACCTGCGCAGGCGTCAGCAAACGCGCAGCTTCGGCTCTGCTTTCGTAAGTTGCCGAAGCATCGGCGACGATCCCGAGCGCAAGACGTCGCCTCGCGGCCGCATCGCTGATTTGCGCCAGTTTCAGCCTGGCTTCGAACTCCCAGGGGGTCGCCTCAATAGCTTTCGAGAGGAATTCGGCAGCTTCCGAGTTCCGGTGGAAACGAAGAAGCACATCCGCGGCAGGAATGTAGCCCCCGAATGGCTCATTCGCAACGTTGAACTCTTCCGTAGCGACGAGAATCATTCTGCGGAGCGTCTCGACGGCCTGACTGGTGTCGCCCTGTTCCAGCAGAACCTCAGATAGACCGAGAAAACCGGCCATGTTGAGGTCCTGATTTTCGAGATCGCGGCGGTAAGTATATTCCAGCAGCGATAACGCGGCCGGTATTTGGTGATCCTGACGCAGCGTGGTCGCGGCGTACAGCAGGATCTGTTCAAACGGCGCGCGATCGGGGAGGGCGCGGTAACGCGCGATCAGCTGGCTGATGGTTCCGGTGGCGCCCGCGAGACGGATTTCGACGGCGGTCAGTTGTTCGCGAGGTGCCTCCCGGGCGTTATCCGTGAACTGGTTCCACTCTGTTTCCGCTTCGGTTGTGTTACCGGACGCGAGCAGAAGGTTGATCAGCTCCGCGCGTTCCTGAACCGCTTCTTCTTCCAGACCGGCCCTGGCTGCCCCGTTTGTCAGTGCGACCTGCCGCAGAGTCAGAGTGAGTTTGAAGCGCGCAAATTGCTCCTGTTGTTGCGGGGTTGCATCGGGGAGGACCTGATACACGTTGATCCAGGAATCCCTGATGATATCCGTCAGCCAGTTGAAATCACTATCCGTTTTGATGGATGCCCGCAGCGCAGGAGCCAGAAGTTCGTTCAGGCGATAACTGCCGTTGCGATGCACGTAATCGGCGAGCAAATGATGAATGTTGTCGCGCAGATCGGGAAAGGCATCCGCCTGACTAACTGCGCCAATCGCCGCTCCCACGTGCGACCAGAACGAATCGCGAACGCGCACGCCTTTACCCTGCTCCCGTTCGAAGGCGGCGATTGCATCGCGCCACTCGGTAACTGCGTCGGCACGTTTTCCATCCTTCATCAGGGCGACCGCGATGCCGTTGTAGGCTTCGCCGCGATCGGCGTCGAGGTCCAGAGCTTTGTAGAACTCGCGAATCGCATTCGCGGTTTGTTCGTGTTCCGCGTAAAAGTTGCCGAGGCTCATATAGGCTTCAGGATCGCCCGGGGTTGATTCCAGTTGCGCGGGCAGGTAATCCGAGGCGCCGGGGGTGTTGCCTCCCGCGAGATATTCGCCGTAGCGTGCGCCGTAGTAATACCAGACCGAACCAGCGAGTGTCTGATTCGGATCGGGCTTCGCGGCGAGACGCTGGCCGATTGTAGCTGGATGAAGTGCCGTGAGAAAAGCCTGATTGACGGCGGGGGACCGGTCGCCGAAATAGACGCCGGTCAGTGCCGTATAGGCGCTTAGCCAGACGGGCGGGAGCCCGGTGGAGCGGGCGCGAAGGGCGGCCACGGCAGTCAGTTCGGCTGCGCCGGAAATCGCGCTCTGGACGGCCTGGTTGCGGAGTTCTTCCGATCCGCTGGCAGCGAGTGAGAGCAGTCTGGCGGGATCGGCTGCGGCAAGCAGGGCAAGATAACGCTGCAGGGGCAGGCCATTCAGGCGGCCGACTCGACGCAGATAATCTAAGTTGCTAATTTCCGTTGCCGTATCGCCCTCTGACCGTGCCGCCGAAGCCGCGCCGATATTATCGCCATCTGCTTCCAGTTCACGGCTGAGCGGTCCGTAAAGCGCGCGCTCCGATTGCCTTGCAATGTACTGAGGGCGACTGGCAACGGCGCGCGTTGCCTGCGCAACAATGTCTTCGAGACCGGCGGACTGCGCCAGGCGCAGTAATCCGTCGTCGGTCTGGACTGGAAGCCTGCTCAGTCGCGCGGCAAGTTCGGCCTTCTCCTCGGGCGTATATAGCAAAGCGACAATAACGCCTGCCCTTTGTAGCGCATTGGCCCGGGCGGCGGCATCCGGACTCTGCGAGCGAAGAGCCAGCAATTCCGTGGTGCGTCGGTTCTCCGCCATAATCTTCGCGTAGCTTGCGCCATAGGCCGGATACTTCGTCCAAAGATCGTTGCCTGCCAGCGTGAAACCACGTTCGGCGTAGCGCGCGGCGTCGCTGTACAGTTTGAACGAATCGAGCGAATCCGCGATTCCGAACAGAGCGCTCACCGTCTCGCCGCCCGCACCGATGTTGGCGCGTTCCAGCGCGGCAATGGCCTCCGCTTTTCTGCCCAGACGCGCCTCCAGTTCCGCAACCTTCTCCAGCCATTGCGGATCGTTGTAAGTAAGCCCGTAAAGCCGTGTGTAGCTCGTGATCGCGGTGTCAAAACGCAGCAGGCGTACTTCGAGTGCGGCACGCGCCTCCACAATATCCGCGCGGTCCGGCCGTTCCTTCATAGCCTTGTCATAGGCATCGAGCGCGGCGGGATAGTCTTCGAATACGGTCTCAATCCGGGCGAGCACGATCGGCCAGCGCCAGTCCCGGGGCGCACTCGCGATCGTCTTACTGTAGAAGGCAACCAGCTGCGGCTTCAGTGCGTGAGCCGCGGCGAAGAGTGCGGCCTCGCGCAATACGGCCTGATCGTCGGGATAAGTGTCAATCACTTCCACATACTGATCGAGAGCGCCCTGGTAATCGTTTCTGCGCGCAAGGGTCGCGATCAGCCTGCGACGCAATGCTGCAACTCGGGTATTACGATCGTCCTGGTCGAGCGGAGACTTTCGGAGCGCGTCGATTTCCATCCGGGCGTACTGAATGAAACCGGCATCGTCATTCGCGGCCGCGTAGGTTTCCGCCATTTGTGCGAGATAATCGGCGCGCCAGGGATCGGTCTTCAGCAGATCGGAGAGCAACACGCGCGCCTGATCGATTTTCAAGGCATCGGTCGCGACACGCGCGGCCTCGAAGCGGAATTGCGCGGAGAGATCGGGACGAGCTTTCGATGCGGCAGCAGTCAGCGTTGTAATGGCATCGTCGCCGCGCTTATTGCGCTTGTCGAAATCGACGCGCGCGCGGACCACGCCGAGCACCAGGGGGTAATCGTTATAAAGCGCGTTGAGCGTGTTCGACGACGCGGCAACATCCTTGCGGCCTTCAAAATACTTTGCCAGATCGATACGCAGGCGCATACGCTCAATAGGATCTATAGTCAGCCCGATCTGCCGGTCGAGCACCTGCTGCTGAACGGCATCGAATCCCTGCGACTGAGCCTCTTGGAGCAGAGGGGCGAGGTCCGAGGCGTGCGTTGCGAGCGCGATCTGTTTCGAGAGATACGCTTCCAGTTCCGGGCGGCGCTGCTGGGCTTCAAGTACTGCGACGCGCACGTCGGGATAAGCGTTGGCCGTGAGCCGGTACACGAGATCGCGATACGCGGGGCGGCTGGCGAGGCGTACAATTCGCTTCGTGGTTACCTCCGTATCCGCCGCCAGATATTCGGAAATGGCGCGGGTGTAATTGCGCCGGCCTTCCCAGATTGCTCCGGCTTCGTATGCGAACAGTTTGTTGTCGTGATAGCGTAGTCGCGCCTGGCCGATGAGACGCAGCGCGTCGGTAAACAGATAATAATCCCAGTAAACTGTCGCGGCTTCGAGGTAGCCGTCACGCTTCCCGGGGAAAACCTGCGGTATTCTGTTCCACGCCGCGGCGGCCTTCGTGAACTGGTCGCGATCCGAGTAGATATCGCCAATGGTGTCGATCAGACCGGTGTTTCGCGGGCTGGCGATCCAGGCGCGTTCGGCAAGAGCGGCGGCGATGCCAGTATCGGCGCCAAAATAAACGGCGAGCGAACGGTGGAGCGCAGCGGTCCGAAGATTCACGTCTTCGCGGCCAGGAAACGCATCGGCCAGTGCGCGCATGGGCGGCGCGGCGGCCTCATAGTGACCGAGCCACGTCTCGGCTTCCGCGTCGAACTGCACAGCTGCCGGGTTCGTTGTTTCAAGCTGCTGCCAGTGGCCTTTTTCGATCTCAGGATGGTCACGCCGCAGTTCCGTTAGCTGGTTGTAGATCTGATTGCCCTGCGAAAGCTGCTCGAAGAATTGCCGCCTGAGGTCGTCATCGCAGAACCAATAATCGTGCAACAGGCTGGCGGCTGCAGCGGGGCTGCGATTGGCGGGCGACTGATATTCCCTCAACAGATTGCGCACAAAGACCAGATCTTCCGGGAAACGCTGGTGCGCGAAAAGATTGAGTTGCAGATACAGATTCGGGGCCACGGGGCCGGTCTGAACCACTTCGCTGAAATAAGATTCGAGTTCGGTTCCGGTGAAGATTCCCGTCACCTCCTGCGTGAGCGAAGCGTAGGCGCTCTGCTGGCGCGAGCGCAGATACCAGCGCGCAAGCCTGTGGTACCAGGATTTATCGGGAAATTTGGCAATGGCGCGGCGATAGACATCCTGCACGTCAGCGCTGATATTGTTTTGCTCAAGGAATCCGGCGAAACGCGCGTATAGACCCGGATCGTTCGGATCCTGTGCAAGTTCATCCCGGTAGACCCGTAGCGCATCCATCGGCCGATTGAGCGCCCCCAGCCGGGCGAGATAGCGATCAAGAACGGTGGCATAGTCGGGTGAGCGCGAGCCAGATCCGGGGGCGTGGCTGGTCTGCGGAATCGGCATGATCGCGCCGAAGCCCGAAGCATTCGGAACCATCCCGAAGCCATTGGGATTCGGCGCCGGAGCAGCGCTGCCATGCACGCCGAGCGGGACACCGCCTGCACGTGTGGCCAGTTCGCGCAGCAGTTTTTGATAAACGGCGAATTCTTCCTGTTCGCGATGTTGCCGCGCCAGCGCGTCGGCGACCGCGAGCGAAACGTGAGTCCTCTGCGGCACATCGCCAAATGTGGTGAGGAACGACTGGCCTGCGGTAATCAGATCGGCATCGTCGCCGTAGCCCACGTAGGCGTCAACCATACTGGCACGTAGCGCAGCGCGGTGTGGTGAATTCGGAAAGTCGCGCTCGAGTGCTTGTAGCAGTTGAGCTCCGGCGGCGCGGTGGAAATACGCGACGGATTTGTCGTTCTGCTGCTGGTACTGCCAGCGCGGCGTGGTTGAGTTCAGGACAAGTGAAAGGATGCCGTTCAGGAATCCCGGAGAAGAATCGGCTGAGGCAATGTCTTTGTAAAAGGAGAGATCGCCCGAACCGAAGCGCATGGGCTCGTCCGGCCGTTCGAGAAGCAGCGATGCCAAACCTGCCAACGCTGCTTCCTTATCTTCCGCCCTCACACCGGGGAAGCTGTAGAGCGCGTAATATGCGCGTGCCTGCTCGTTGATATCCTGCAGCGGCGCGAACAGAGTCGCGACCGTTTTCAGTTCCGCGGCCCTCCAGCTGCCGAGTTTCGATTCTTTCGCGATCCGGTATTCGAGAAGAACGCGTTTGGCCGCCAGCATGTTGCCTGCATGCTGATAATAGGCAACCAGGCGTGCCGCCGCGTTCAGATCGCCCGGATCTTTCCGGAGCGCCGTTCGCGCACGGCCCTCGAATTCACGCAGTTCCTGCTTGTCGTCGAGAAGCTTGAACCAGGCCTCGGTGAGCGCTTTGGGCCATGAGGGCTGGAACGCGCGGTCGTAAATGCCGATGGCAGCCTCGTCGGATTCGCGTTGCGACGCGAGACTCGCTTCCGCCTCCGTAGGGTAAACATCGTCCGCGGGAAACGCTTTCCTGTATGCCGCAATCTGAAGCTCGGCCGCGGTAAAGCTGCGCTGATCGATCAGGAACCCGAGGTATTCCTGGCGTGGCGACTGCTCCGCCGGATATCGCGCGATCCATTCGCGAAAGGCTGAAGTGGTGGACAGGGCCGGCAGCCCGGCGTCTTTGATAACCGGCAGCATTCGAGAGAACGCCAGCCACGCCCTCTGTTCCGTGACGGGCAGATAGGAATCGGAAGGCGCGCGCCCCACGGCCTCAAGAGCGCTTAGTTCGCCAGTGGCATTCGCGCGCCGGTGGTAATAATCGGCAAGATCGAGATAGCCTTGGCCTCGATCGGCAAGAAGGTCGGCGTAGCGTCGCCAGTCTGTTTCCGCGGCTACGAAGTCGAGTTGCAGCTCCGCTTCCTGCGCGCGCAGGCGGTAGAGCGCGGCGTTCTTCGCGTCGGCGCCGATCATGGCGGTAAGCGCAGGCCGCGTCTCGGAAGGGGGACGCCGGATCTGCACGGCGCCGCCCGGCATCGGAACGCTGCGCAAAAGAATCTGCAGCAGCGGCCCGGCAGGTTCATGCTGCACCCAGCTGGAAAGCTCCGCGTGAGCCGCCAGTACCGCGCCAAACATTGCCAATAAAGAAGGAAGCAGCCACTTACCAGACTTCAAGGCTCACCTCCTCGGTCGCGATGTTGTGAGCGACGTCTTCGGCGGTGACGTCCACTTTATATTTCCCTGCGGGCAACGCGCCCGGGACCGACATCTCGCCGACGTTCGCCTTTCGGTCTGAGTTCCAGTGAAGACTGACCGGCTCAGCCCCATAGAGGCGCGCCGTGATGGTACGCGTGCCGGGCGAGGCAAACGCGGCAATCGATATCCGCCCGCCCGCCTTCACGCGGGGCTGATCCAGCTTCACGCGAATCGCCGGAATCCGGCTGGCAATAACGAAACTCTTTGCCTCGCGGTAGACGTGGCCGTCTTTGTCGCGCAGTACGAGCCGCACCTGATACGTGCCGTCATTCATTTCGGCAGGAGCGAGAAATCGCGTCTGCCAGGTATCGTCGTCGTTGAGATGGCGCAGCGGCTTTACCAGGCCGAACGGAAACATAGCGATCACCGAAACGATGGAATCGTCGGTTTTCACGCGCAGCACCGGGTCGCCGGGGCGAATGACGCGGGGCCGCAGCAGCGCTCGCGGAACGGCCAGGAACGATGTGTACGGCGTAACAAATCTATACTTCTTCGACAGCCGGATAATCTCGTCGAGGGATGCGGTATCCTCGCCATCGCGGTCGATCTTTTCGAGAAGCGCGTCGACGCGGGCGCGGGCCCACGCGCGCGGCAGATACGGATGGTCCGCTGCGGTAATCGTCAGAGGTAACGTTGCGGTTCCCGATCCCTGCACGCTGAAAGTCGCGGCTGGCGTGGGGCTCTTATACTGCCCGACCCATGTGGCAGCCGAACCTGCGAAACGTACGGCCTCCAGCGGGTAGACATAACGGAAATTCGCGGCGGGCGTTGCGGTCAGGTTCAGACCGCGCACCGGTTCCTCGCCAATCTTCGACAGAAAAGCATTCAGCTTGAAGTCGATCGGCTCCGTGGACCGGACCGATTCCCAGACGCCGTTGTTCGCGGCGAGCAATCGCGCCAGAGGCAGGTTCGCATCGTCGCCGACCGCGAGGACGAAGGTGTGCGGGCGGCTTGCCTCAGTAAGTTTCGAACGCGCCGCCGCGTACCAGGACGAAAGCCTTCCGTTCTGGATGGTGCCTTCGGTGGCACCGCCATCGCCAATGAGAACCAGATAGCGTTCGCCCTCGCCGTGCGCGATTTGCGCCAGCCCGTCGGTCAGTGCGCGCTGGATATCCGTACCCGAGCGAATGCTGCTGGCGCGCGTGAAAGCGAGCGCCGCTTCGACATTCGGAATGGAAGCGGGCACCGGCGCGGGCCGGAAAGGCGATACTTCGGAATTGAACAGCAGCAGGCTGAAGCGGTCCTGCGGACGCATTTGCTTCAGCAAAGTCTCAAGCGCCTGAAAGCTTCGCTCCAGTTTCTCCCATTGCATGGAGAGCGACGTATCGAACAACGCAACCACGGTTCTCGCGGGCGCCGCCGATCCGATGTGAGCCGGATTGGGCGCAAGCAGTGCGGTGGCCTGAAAGAAGTTTTCGCCCGCTTGGCTTTGCGTGATCACCTTCAGTGCATTCGGTGCACTGGTGTCCGCCACGCCATATCGGTAGCGAACGGCCAGGTCTTCACTGAGGGGCACATTATTCGCGAAGTATTCCGCCCGGATGGTATTAGGGGTTCGCTCGGTGACTTTGAGCGGATAGGCCTTCGAGACCACCGCGAAATCGTCGATGGCGTGCTCGGAATGCAGGTCCAGCGTGACCGACAGATGTCCGGCTGTCTGCTCCTGATACGCATCGGGCCGCAGCGGGATGGCAAGCAACGACTGAAGATTCTCCACCATGAGACGCTCCTGATATTCGAGCTCGATTCTCTTATTTCCAAACGCCGTAAAGGGCACAATCCGCGCGTTAAACAGCGCATTCCGGCCTGCCTCATCGGCATCGCGCTCACCCATTTGGAGCAGTCCGGGATCGATCTGCTGCGCACGCACGCGCGAGTAGATTTCCTGCGCGCGTTTCCGTTCCAGAATCACGCCGGGAATGCGCACCACATCGTCCCATACCGCGAAATCCGAGACGCTGGCGCTTGCAGGCAGCGCGAACGTGTACGATCCTTCCTGAATCTCCGCCTGATGATTGCCGAAGATCTGGCGCACCTGAACGCGGGCGATTCCGTTGTCGATTTTGATCTCAATCGTCATCTCGTTGAGCGAGAAAATTGCAGGATCGGGCTGATCGTGTCCGGCGGGCACCAGGACACCGGCATCGGCAAGCAGTACGGGTGCCAGACTCAGCAAGACCGCGGCGAAGCGAAGCGCGCACCTCATCGCAGATCCCCCTCCCCGTAACGGACAAGGCCATTATCGGTACCGACAAAAACGGATCCGTTACCAGCGGCGATTGCGGTCACGTTGGCCGACGGAAGCCCGGCCGTAGTGTTAGTCCAGCGGCCGGTCGCGAGGTTATCGATCCAGAGACCCTGCCCGAGCGTGCCGACATAGACCATGCCATGTTCGACTGTCATCGCGTTCGGGTTGACTGCGATATTGTCCCTGAATTCGGGGAATGTGTGCCACTGGCCGGCGGCATCGAGACGCATCACGCCGGCGCCGTAAGTCCCCGCGTACCATTCATCGCCGACACGCGCCACTGCCGATATCCAGTTGTGCTTCAGGGCTGAGTTGGCGGTTGTGTAGCTGACCTGTATGGCATCGTCCTGCAAAAGGGATAAACCACCCAGGGTTCCAGCCGCGATCCGGCCACCGGCGGAGGCCAGCGCATAGACGTGATTGTTGACCAGACCCTGGAATGCGTAGAGACTTCTGATACCGTCCGCGCCCACAAACGAAAGACCCGCAGGCGTTGCGACCACCATGCCGCCCGGCCGGAAAACCACGTCTGTGACGTGATCCGCAAGCAGGCCGTCTTTGCGGCCCAGAACCTGCCGGACCTTTGCGCCGGCGTCGAACATCACCAGCCCGTTCGCGGTGGCCACGGCGGTACGCAGTCCGCCAGGTTCCTGAGCGATTCGATTCACGCAGAACAGGTGTTCGTCTTCCAGATGCGCGACGTTTTCGAACTGCGGGTCCGCGATGTCGAGTCCGCGGTCGAAAAAACCAACCCAGATTCGACCGTCCGGCGCAATCGAGATCGCCGCGATATCGCGATCGGTCAGTTGTCCGCGTTCGCGATCCAGTATTCGGGTCCAGCCACCGGAAGACCGGTAGAGCGCTCCGGCCAGCGCATAACGCACGCCATCCAGGCGGAAAATGCGCTCCACCGGAGCGCTGATCTGCCCGGCATCGCCGCCGCGGCCAGCCCGGGTATCATGGGTCAAAGCCACCGTGACCACGCCCTCGTCTTCAGTGCCAACTGCCAGCGTTTCGTCATCCGCATCTCCACCGGCTTCGATCGATTTCGCGAAGTAGCCCTCGGCCAGAGTGCGCACTTTCCGGCCGTCGTCGAATTCAACGACTCCCACCGCGGTCCCCACCCACGATTTGCCGCCGCGCACGGCGAGCGACAGCACATGCGGATCCGGTAGGCTGGCTGCTAACGCATCGAGCTGACCAGCGTGGAGACGGTAAACGCCGCTCGCCAGAGTTCCGATCCAGATATCCGCATCCGAACCGGCAAGAGCGGTGACCTGTACCTGCTTTAACTGTGGCGCCAGTTGCGACAGGTTCTCTCCGTCCCAGACCAGCACACCATCGTCGGTTGTGCCCAGAACCAGTCTCCCCGTGGGTAGCCCCAGCAGCGCGATCACATTCCGTAGACTGGGGTTGGCAGGCAGAATCTGGCGGAAGCGCGAGCCGTCAAATGCGAGGACGCCGGCGCCGCGTGTTGCGATGAACAACTCCAGACCGTTATGGCCAGGCGCGGTTGTCATCGAAACCAGTTCGGCCACAGGCAGTTCGCGACCCGAACGCCATGTCTGAAGCAGTACAGCTGCAGTGTCATACGAGTAGAGAGCACTCGGGGTGCATAGGTAGAGGTGTCCGCCGAAGGCGGCGGCATCGCGGAATTCCGCCGCTGAACTAACCGGTTCGCCGCGCGACGTGTTACCGAAGCTTCGGAGGTCAAGCGCGTCTGCACTGACCGCGATACGCTTTGCTGACGCGGAGTCCCGCACAGCGCCGGCCCGGGCACCCAGCGCCTGATAACAAATCCATGACAACGAAATAACGACGGAAACTAAAACTGCCGCGGCCGCCAACCGCCAGCGAAAAACAAAGAGGGACATACTGCAACATCAGCATAGAACGAAATCTGTGGAAGTCAACTAATGAACGTTAATGTGTGGAGTTTCGGCGGAGAACATCCGCGCCGTCGTTTTATCATCTGGCCGGCAGGTGCATCATCAGCGTTCCCGCAGCACGTGCAAAACGACTCGCAAGGTCGCCGCATCGGTACCGGGTGTGATTCAGAGGCGGTCGCCCGACACCAGAATAAGTTCCAGTCCCACACACGGGCGGCTCCCTTCGCGCTGGCGTCCACCAGCGCGAACCGAACGGGACCCTCTGCCGCCAGCCGTTTCCGCCAGTAATAGAAGGCCTGATCGCTGAAACCGTGTTGGCGACAGAACGCGCTCACTGATAACTCGCTCTGCTGTTGTTGCCGGATCAGTTCCTGCCATTTCTTCTCTGACGCGACGCGTGCGGTGGCTCTCATCCATCCCACTATCGGACTTTCCAGTACTCATCCGCCAGAGGAGTGCATCGGACACATACGTCTCCGATGCACAATAGGAGGTCGCCGAAAGGGGAGAACAACTTTAATTTGGATGGTGGTCAGCTCCGAATAGCACGGAGCCGTGCCGATCATGAGATGGCGCGTTACAGCGGAATCAGTAGCCTCCGGTGTGTTTTGGATGCGCAACGGTACAGTTACAAGGGTGAATACTGCGGGTTTGTTGTCAACCTTGATCCGGTCCCTTGCGCCCGAAAGTCAAGCAGGCGTGCCCGAACCCGCGAAAAGGACTCCGCCATCGTACCGCCTGCGGGCCTTATATATATAGACGGTAAAAACTCTCTGAGACTGAGAGTCAATGATGAATCGGGAGCCAAAATTCTTTGTCTCAGTCTCCACTTAACAGGTTTCTCCGTTCTTGGACACGTTATTGCTGAAAACGCAGGACTTTTTTCGGCCGAACAGATCCGGACTTTCGTTTCGGCGGCGCGCGAGGCAGGCCCCTTGGACGATTAGCTTGTCGAAGCTGGCTCTCCTTTCGGAGATTGAGTCATCTGGGCAGGCCAGCGGGCTGGCCGAATGGGCCCGCGCCGGGGTGATGCGTTTCGTCCCACGGACCGCCCTCTGCCCAGTCAGCCGCTGACTGCACATCGGCCACTGCCGCAGCCAAAACCGGACACGCGCAAGCCGGCGCACCTCCTTGCCGAGACCCCGGAGGAAGTGGAAAAGATCCGGGTCGATTTCGAGCGCCGCCGGTCGGCTCGTCTGCTTTGGAAGGGAGGCGCCACTGATACGCACGATTACGCGCCGGCTTGACGCCTGGCGCAGAATTATGGGACGAGCCCGCCGGCGCCACCTTTTCGCATCATAGTGAACTTCCCGTGGATGGGGCCGCTCAACTGGGCGGAGTCGGAATGCAGCCGCGGCCGCGATCCCAACGGCGGACTCACTCAAGTAAGCACAAGACTAATACGGCGTTAAGAACAAACATCGGTAGCCAAAAGGTCGCTTGCGTTATCCCAATCGAACGATCCCCGAGACTTTCCTGCACTTCGCAGCGCCCCTACTTCATGATCTTTCCAGCCAGGCGCCTGAGGACCGAGCTCAAGTAGCGTTGAAACTGTCCTTCACGACCTGGCATACAGTGATCTTTGCGGACGTACTTAACGACCATCGGCATCTCGATGAGATTCGACGCCTCATGGCCGACAAGCCCGAGGCCGCCCTGCTCATGGAACAACTGGTAACCCGTAAACGTGCGCTCTTTGCTGATGACGAGAGAATGGCAGGGACTTGGGAAGTCACCCGGACGGAGGATGGCGTCAACCTCCGCGCCGACGCCCGAGACCCGTATTCCTTGCCGCGGGATCCGATATAGAAGAACATGGCAGCGGCAAGGCCGCGCGACCAGCGTTGGCTAATGCACGGTCGGCTTGGATAACGTCTCGGCAAATAGTTGTCCGCGTGCGCGAGTGCACGAAAGGATCACGGTGTTCATCTCCTGTTCCAAAATTGGTTCGAGTGCCCGGAGGTCTTCGTGTCGATGAACGTTCCGGGTGAAGTCGGTGATGAGGATCAAGGCGACGTCCAAGGTTGCCAGAATGAGACCGGTCGGGCTTTCGCCGCTGACTTCGACGAGGTAGAACGTGCCGCCAGTAGCGGCAGAGCCACTCTCGGAAACGCCCGAGCACAGCCAGATGTCCCTGCACGGCATGGTAGGCATAGAGGTGGTTTTGCTGGATTACCTATCGCGGCCGGCTGCTACCCGATACTTGATACTTGCGCGGGTACCGGCCGCTGTTCAAGACCCGCTTATGGATGGGGCCACCGTCCGAGCCCGATGGTGTTCAGCCCTTCTATTTAGGGCTGTTGGTCGATGCTTATCGCCTGCTGAACGCCGCAGAGGACTTCTCCGGTTCATAAGCCAGTTGTCAAACGCCGCGAACTTTCTCAAGCTGAAACCTGAGAGCTAATAGCTGAAAGCTCCTAATTCACAGCCATAGTCAAAGACCCAATCGTATCCGAGTCGGAATCGAACACAATAAACCGCACCCGACTAACTCCATCCTCAAGCGTCACACTCTTTTGAAAGGGAATCCCCTCTTTCAACGCCTGGTCGCGCGCCGCCGCATCGTAACTCAAATCGAAAGGCGCAATAGCCGACCCTGTAGTGCGCCCGTCCGGCCGATACTGCACGCACGCCACGCGCAGTTTCCCCACGTACTGGCCGCCTTCCTGCACCAGTGTCACATCGTTCGCCGCAATGCGCGCCGCCAGTTTCACCTGACGCGCGTTTTTCGGGTCCCGCTCAAACGTGCCGCGCAGCCCGATCTCAGCCGCGTCGAACTGCTCCTTCACCGCCGCCCCGATAGCCCTGTCCGCCCTCGCACCCGCAGCTTCCTGCCACGCATAATATCCCGTGCGCGCCTGCACCCGGACGCCCTTGCGCGTGCACGTTACGCGCAGGTTATGAAACTTGTTGTTCCAGTTCTTCTCCGGCGGAAAGTACCCGATCTGGTAACTGCTGCGCAAATCCCGCATTGCCTGTTTCACCGCCATTCCGACATCCTTGCTGCCATTGGGCCTTCCGCCCGTCAGGCCCGATAGCGTGTTCAGAAAATCCAGAGCTCCGTCGCCAGTGCCGCCCATCCCGTCAGGACTGCCCAGCATCACCTGGCGCACGGGATAAATCGTCACGCCGGATCTGTCGAACCACTCGCTCAGTTGCCGTAGCTGCGGTGTGAAATCGATCGGTTCTCCGGTGTAGGAGCTTCTGGATCCCAGGCTGATGGGTACGCCATCGGTGACCCAGACAATATTCTTGCGCCCCGGAAAGGCGGCCAACGGCGCGGCGATCTGCTGCAGCGCGTCGAATGTGAGTCCAAGCCGGACATTCACATCCGCACTGTCGATGGGCCTGATAGTTTGCACCGTACGCAACGCCTGGTCCAGCAATGGCTTGATCTGGCGCGTCCAGGGCCCCCCGTCCTGCGGCCTTCCCGTCTCCGTACCGTTCAGCCCGTGAACCGCGAACAGGCGCCCGTCGAGCGTAAGCAAATACAGGTACAGATCGTCGGCATTTTCAATGTCTCCCAGCTGTTCCACAATCTGATTGGCCGTGAGAGCACGCGTATCGAAATGCTCGTTCAGCAGATCGAACAAAATCAGGGTGACGTGCCGAGCGTTCGCTCGGCCGCCGTTTGAAAACTCGCCGGGCTCGGGTGTGCGCACCTGCGGCGGTTTGCTATCCAGGTGCCGAAAAAAAACGGTTTGCTGGCGCTTACCGTCGTCGACAACCTGAAACTCCTCTTGGGTCAGATCCGTTACCGGCTGGCCTTGGCTATCCACCGCCACCACATTCAGGCTCACCAGTCTCGGCTGGTCTTGCGCTCCCAGGAATGCCAGAGCCAGTACCTGCGCGATCACGATTCGGCCGAGCATATCTCCTACCAGCATAACGAGTCTGCCCGCGACAGTACATCCCTTGAAAAGTGGAAAATTGGGCTCCCTTGGCTGTAGCCCCAACAGGCAGTCGTTTCGCCCACCTGGAAACAGAATTGCTCTGCCCGAGAGCGTTACATGCACACTCAGCAGCCAACCCGATCCTCTCGCCTGCTTCCTTCGAGGCCGTCCGCCACTGGCCGAGCTGATGGCGGAGCACATCGCTCCAAAAAAGAGTCTTGGGGAGATCTGATCGGGGTCTGGGTCCCGCACGACGTGAGGGACCAGATCGTGGATTTTGTCCGGCGCTGGGCGGAAAAGACCGAGATCGGCGCCGGACGTTTCGTGGAGTGGCTCGGCATCGCGAGCGGCAAATTCTACGGCTGGCGGGAGCGATATGGAAAAGTGAACGAACACAACGGTTGGATACCCCGTGATTTCTGGCTGGAACGGTGGGAGAAGAAGGCGATCGTCGATTATCATTTGAAGAATCCGCTGGAAGGTTACCGGCGATTGACGTTCATGATGCTGGATGCCGGCATCGTCGCGGTAAGCCCATCCAGCGTCTGGCGGGTGCTGGGGCAAGCAGGGCTGTTGGCGAGATGGAACGGCCAGGCGTCAAAGAAAGGTACGGGCTTCCAGCAGCCTTTGCAGGCGCATGAACATTGGCATGTCGACGTTTCCTATGTCAACATCAGCGGCACGTTCTACTATTTGTGCAGTGTATTGGAGGGCTTCAGCCGGGCGCTGGTGGACTGGGATCTGCGCGAGTCGATGACCGAGGCAGGGATTGAAGTCATTCTCCAGAGAGCGAAGGAAAAATATCCGGAAGCGAAGCCGCGGATCATCTCCGATAACGGTCCGCAGTTCATCGCGCGGGACTTCAAAGAGTTCATCCGGATCTCCGGCATGACGCACGTGAGAACCTCACCGTACTATCCGCAATCCAACGGCAAGATCGAGCGCTGGCACAAATCGATCAAACGAGAATGCATCCGGCCCGGTACGCCGTTGACGAAGGAAGACGCGTATCGGCTCATCGGGGAGTATGTGGAGCACTACAACACGGTGCGCCTGCATAGCGCCATCGGCTACGTCACACCGGCAGACATGCTGGCCGGGCGCCAGATGGAAATCCTTGCCGAACGCGACCGCAGACTGGAGCAGGCGCGCCTGCAGCGACAGGAACGTCGACGACTGGTGGCATGAAAATGCGGGTTACAATGATTTTGAAGGGTGAAACGGAAGCTGGCGCTGCAGGGATGCAACCATGCCGAGGGATAGCCTGGCGGGCTCATCGAGACGATGTTCAAGGGTGCGGAAGTTCTTCTTTCGCGCTCTTCCCGGAACACATCGGATCGGTAGACCCGAATGCCTCGAAAATCCCCGCCCGAAGGGCGGAATACTCACTAACGGATAACGCTTCTCCTCCCGTTCACGCTGAACCGGCACAGGATTAGTTCGACTACTTACACCGATTGCCGCACTATCCACAAAGTGCGTAACCTAATGGCCCACAATCTTGACGTCAACTCGTTTGAAGATGGGCACAAAGAGCTTGCTCTAATCGACGTGCTCCAAGCTTCTACGCTACTGGCGGGAGCGACACGCAGGGACCGCTTTGTGATCGCTGCTGTTTTTGCCACGGTACGCCTCTGGTCGTTGATCGCCGAGTCGAAACAGCCAACTCCAGTTGCTGACATCCCGATAAGTCGCAGCCATTGAACCTTTTGATGGTGAACTTGGTTATGACCTGAGAGTACAGTGAGCCTAGACCTTCGGCCCGTGTCATGTTTGCCGTTTTTGTCACGGTGCCCGGCTGCCTGACGCTTAGTCTTAGGTATTCGCACCCGCGCGTGCGCTCCGTCAGGTGGGTCGCTTCGTTGGCCGCACTGGGTGCCGAGCGGGCGCATATCCGGACGACGGGACGGTCGCCAATCTCCGGCTGATCTTTCAGGCGCCTGGTAAGACACTGCGATTTGAACTGCTTACTGTGAGGCCGAAGACCTGGAAACAGTCATGATACGCTGTCGAAGTGAATGTCGCCCAACTCAAGCTATGCGTCGAAGGGATAATTAGTCAATTCCCGCCAACTCCGATTCTCGGGCTCGAGCCTCGATCCAAGAGGAACTCGGCCTCTGTCATGCAGCGATCACGGGAATGACGGCCTTCAAGGCTATTCCGCCAGGAGGCAAGCCCCCTTCTATTTAGATCCACCTTATGGCGGCCCACGATCTGATCGAGACTGCGATTGCCAAACTGAAAAGCGACGACCTTACAGGTATGGCGGGCGACTTGCGAAATGCCGCGCGGTACCTGGACGAACAAGGCAAAAGCTAAACGTACCTCCAGAGGACACTACCAAAGCACCCATCCCTTTGCCAAGAATTTTCGCTCAGCCGCTGTCAGAACGAAAACAGCGGCACACCAGGAGCCGGAGCCACTTCCGGTTCAGCCTCCGCCACACCGCCAGAACCCGCTGAAATCGCCTCTTTGACTTCAGCCGGAACCAGATTAATCGGCCGGTAATACAGCCCCGTTTCACCCAGATAAATCTCAAGATCCGCAGGCTTCGGCAAGCTTCCCTGAATCAGAGCTTCCGAAAGCGGGTCCTCAATGAACTTCTGGAGCGCACGGCGGAGCGGACGAGCTCCGTAATTCCGGTCGCCGCAGGTCTTCTCGAGAATATACTTCGAGGCATCCACATTCAGGCGGATGGTGATCTGCTTCGGCTCCAGATTCTTGTTGATACCGGCCACCAGCAGGTCGATGATCTTCAGCAGATCGGGATCGGTCAGCGACGTGAACAGAATGATATCGTCCAGCCGGTTCAGGAACTCCGGGTTGAACGAGCGCTTCACTTCCGCACGCACCTGATCTTCCACTTTCGACGCCGCGCCTTCCACCTGCGGGGCCGAGAAGCCGAGATTGCCGCGCTTTTCCAGCAATCGCGCGCCAATGTTCGAAGTCATGATGATGATCGTGTTCTTGAAGTCGATCTGGTTGCCCAGACCGTCCGTCAATTGACCGTCTTCAAACACCTGCAGCAGAATGTTGAAGATATCCGGGTGCGCCTTCTCGATTTCGTCGAGCAGGATGATCGAATAAGGGGCACGCTTCACGCGTTCGGTGAGCTGGCCGCCTTCTTCGTAACCCACATAGCCGGGAGGCGAACCGATCAGCTTCGAAACTGCGTGCTTCTCCATGTATTCCGACATGTCGAAGCGAATCAGATTCTTCTCGCTGCCGTGCAGGAACGCCGCGAGCGCACGCGCCACTTCGGTTTTGCCGACGCCGGTGGGTCCCAGGAACAGGAACGACCCGGCGGGACGGTTGGAGGCTTTGAGGCCGGCGCGCGAACGCCGGATGGCACGCGCCAGAACCGTAATCGCACGCTCCTGGCTGACCACGCGCTTGTGTAGCTCCTCTTCGATGCGAAGAAGCTTGGAAATTTCTTCCTCTTTGATCGCGGTCATGGGAACGCCGGTCCAGCGCGCCACCACTTCCTCGATATCGTCCTTGGTCACAACACCGGTCGAGGTATCGTCCAGATTGTATTTCTCGCGCAGCTGCCGCATGTTTTCGCGCTCTTTGCGCTCTTCATCGGAGTAGAAACGCGCCTTCTCGAACTCGTGGTTCGCAATAGCGTTTTCCATCCGGTTCACGATGAACTTGATGCGCTTCTGGATATCGGCCAGATCGGAGGGCAGGGTAGTCTGGCGCAGTTTCACGCGGGCACCCGCTTCGTCGATCAGATCGATCGCCTTGTCCGGCAGGAAACGATCCGGAATATAGCGGTTCGACGCGATCACGGACGATTCAATCGCCTCATCGGTATAGCTGACCGCGTGGAACTTCTCGTAGCGGTCCTTAATGCCATACATGATTCTGGTGGCATCGGCTTCCGAAGGCGGCGGGACTTTGACAGCCTGAAAACGGCGTTCGAGCGAGCGATCCTTCTCGATCGACTTGCGGAATTCCGCCGGCGTAGTGGCTCCGATACACTGAATCTCGCCGCGCGACAGCGCCGGCTTCAGGATATTCGCCGCATCGAGCGAGCCTTCGGCCGATCCAGCGCCGACCAGCGTATGCAATTCGTCGATAAAGATGATGGCGTTCTGGTTTTCCATCAGCTCTTTCATGATGGTCTTCAGCCGCTCTTCGAACTGGCCGCGATACTTCGTGCCAGCCACGATGAGCGAAAGATCCAACGCCAGAATGCGCTTATCGGCCAGGAAAGAGGGCACATCGCCATCGGCAATCTTCTGCGCGAGGCCTTCCACGATGGCCGTTTTGCCCACGCCGGGCTCGCCGATCAGCACCGGATTATTCTTGGTGCGGCGGCACAGAATCTGAATGACGCGTTCCACTTCGCCATCGCGGCCGATCAGCGGATCGAGCGAAGTATCCATGGCGGCCTGGGTCAGGTCGCGCGAAAATTCGGCCAGCAGCGAGCTTTCCTTCGGTCGATTGGCGGAGATCTTCTCCGATTGCGTGCGCTGCAGCTCTTCGCGAATAGAAGACAGGCGCAGCCCGCGCTCATGCAGGATCTCGGCGGCGAAACATTTTTCTTCGCGCAGCAGCCCCAGCAGCAGATGCTCGGTGCCGATGTGCTTATGATTCAGCCGCTCGGCTTCTTCCGCGCCATACGCCAGGACACGCTTGCATTCGTGGCTCAGCGGCAAATCCACCGAAGTGGAAACTTTCTCGCGGGCCGTGGTGTGGCCTTCAATCTGTTTACGTATGGAATCCACGGCGGCGTGAGAACGCAGGAAGCGGTTGGCCAGTTGCTTATCTTCCCGCAACAACCCCAGCAGCAAATGTTCCGTCTCGATGTACGGGCTGCCGAACTGGCTGGCCTCGTATCTCGCGAAGAAGATGACTCGCCGGGCTTTTTCCGTGTATCGCTCAAACATTTAGGATGCTCCCTGGTACTCCTGGTCCACTCAGTCTGCGCCGGTACAGGGCGCCGACCCCAACCACAAATATTTCACCGACTATATATTAAAGATACTCTGCGCGACACTTTGGTTGCAAAGCCCATCATCAATAATTGCAAAGGACGCCGCCTTCCAGTTTCAGTACTCGTCCGCACGATTGCGCAAAGTGTTGATTATGAGTCACCAGAATCGAAGTCAGGTTCCTTTTGCGGCGCAAATCCGCCAGCAACGCAAAAACCTTTTCTCCGGTGCGCTCATCCAGATTGCCGGTCGGTTCGTCGGCCAGCAGCAAAGAAGGGTCGGAAACCAGCGCCCGCGCGATGGCCACGCGTTGCTGCTCGCCGCCGGAAAGTTCCCCCGCCCGATGCTCCGCCCGATCCGCCAAACCGACCTCATCCAGCCTTTCTTTCGCCACCCGGAGCGCCTTCGCCCGGTTCTCTCCCCCCACCAGCCTCGGCAGCATCACGTTTTCCGCGCAGGTAAACTCGGCGAGCAAATGGTGCTGCTGCCACACATAACCAATCTCACGGTTGCGAAAAACAGCCACTTCCGCTTCCGATAGCGACGCGATATCGCGCCCGCGCACACGCACAGACCCGCTGGTCGGCCGGTCCAGCCCGGCAATCAGATAGAGCAGCGTACTCTTGCCCGCACCGCTTTCGCCCATCACGGCCACCTGCTCGCCCTCCGCCACGTCCAGCTCCAGATTGCGAAAAACGGCGATCTCGCTGGCGCCCGACCGATAAACACGCGTCAGCTTTTCCAGCTGAATGAGCGGCTGTATCGTGACGGGAGCCATGGGCGTGGGCGGGACCAACCCTCAGCTTACCGTTAATGTAGCCATATCGGCTGGCGGCGCGAAACTGAGAGCGCAAACGCGCGGCATCTCTGCGCTATTCTCGATTCTGCATGCTGAACTGGCTGGTAATCGGAATTGGAGACATTACACGAAAGCGCGTGATCCCCGCCATACAGGCCGAACCGCGCAGCGTGTTTCACAGCGTACTCACGCGGTCGCCGGAGAAAGCGGAGGCGTACCCCGGGGTTCGTGCGTATACGACGATCGAAGCTGCGCTGCAGGATGAAGCGATCGACGCCGTCTATGTGGCCTCGCCCGTGGCGCTGCATGCGCCTTATAGCATTGCCGCGCTGCAGGCCGGCAAACACGTATTGTGCGAAAAGCCAACGGCGATGAATTATGCGGAAGCGCAAACGATGGCCGCGGCCGCGAAGGATTCCGGGCGGCTGTTTGGCGTGGCGTTTTACCGGCGGCTGTTTCCCAAGCTGATTCGCGCGAAACACTTGCTTGCCGAGGGCGCCATCGGGCAGCCGCTGCTGGCTGAGGCGAATCACCACGGCTGGCTCGAAAGCGAAGAGCGCGGCTGGCTGCGCGATCCCGCGCTTGCGGGAGGCGGCCCTCTTTACGACAAGGGCTCGCATCGCATCGACGCATTCAATTTTCTATTCGGACCGCCGTTGCGCGCCACCGGGCTGCATTCGAATGCGGTGCATCAACTCGGTGTGGAAGATTCGACTACCGCACTAATCGGGTACGCCGGTGGCGTTCACGCCGTGGTGGACGTGCGCTGGAACTCGCGCATCATTCGCGATCAGTTCCGCATCGTCGGCACGGAAGGCGAACTCGATCTCGATCCGCTGAACGAGCCGGGGCTGCGAATTATCGACGCATCCGGAAGCAGGGAAGAGTCATGGCCGACTCACGCAAACGTTCACTATCCGATTGTTCTCGATTTTGTGAATGCAGTGCTCGATGGCTCACCGCTGGCGTGTCCGGGGAGCGAGGCAATTCAGGTGGATTGGGTCACGGCGCGAGTGATGGGAGGGTGAAACGAGCCTCCGGATCCGTTGCTGCAACGATACGACGCCATAGCTCTCTGAACTCGGCGTAGCAATCCCGTACTGCTTCGGCGTGCGCTCCGACAGCGCCATCCGCGGGTTTGAGGAGGAACATCGGCTTGTGCGCTTCCAGCGCCAGAGGCACCAGGCTCCGATAGTTCCTAAGCAGACCCAGGCAGTGCGGATCTTTCTCCGCAGGCGGAGGATTCGGTGTTTCCTCTTCTGAGACCCATTCGGAGTATTCGGCTGGAATCTGGCAGACCCAGCGACTCTGAGATCTTGTGTTCCGCGTTATGACATAACCCGCAGGCTCCATTTCGCCGGACTCCGGGTAACCGCTCTTGTCACGCAGGTCCTTCCAGTCCGCGCGCAAGGTTTTCAATTGCAGCCCCAGATGTCTGATTGCTCGCGCTGAGTAAAGATCCGCACCGAGAGGAATCACCACGTGCGTTGACGCAACGAGCGCTGCTCGATTGATAGCTCCGAGGTTTGGCCCCAGGTCGATAAGAACAACCTTCGCATTTCGGCTATCCGCCGCGGCACGGATCGCGCGGTAAAAGACCGTTATTGCACGGAAGGCGGACTCGTCGGCGACGTAACATCGCGACCAGGCTTGTGAGAACAGGTTCTCAGAGCCAGACAAGTCCAGATCGCCAGCCAGCAAACCGATTTGGGCGGTAATCCGCTCAACATGAGGTGCCGCGATTTCACCGATTCCGCGCAAAATCGGGTCTATCACACCCTGGATTGTAAGCGGATGCCCGCCTGGTGGCCAAAGCTCTTCCAGGCGATCCTCCTCCAAAAACATGCTGGTTAGATTGGACTGAGGATCCAGATCCGCGGCCACGACGTTCACTCCCATTTCGGCAAACATCCAGGCGAGGTGATACACAAGCGTTGTCTTGCCCACCCCACCCTTATTGTTGAAGAACGCGATAACGATCATTGGATGGCCCGCAGCGTCGCACAGACGTAGTGGTGGTCAAAGCGGAATTCGGCCGGAGGATTCCCGTTCCTCGCCAGAGCTTCCTGCGCCCGCACAACGCCTCGTCCGAACCTGTTGACGAAGCCGAGAGTCTTCATCGCTTCCGCCAGAATCGGATTCCGGTAGCTATTCTGATTTGGAAAATTTTCGGGAGACGATACGCCATACAGTCCGCCTGGACTTTGGATTTCCACCCGGTCGGAAAACCAGTACACACGAATGGGCGCCGTCGATTCATATGAACGGTGCATCACCGCGTTCATAGTCAGTTCACGCAACGCAACCATCGGATAGTCTGAGGCCATTCTCTCCTGGAGCGCCGACACGGCCACGGGGCGCTGTTGCAGATGCAATTCGAGTAACGATTCCAGTTCCCGCAACACGGTCAGTAAATCTCCGGAAAGATCCTTCTCAACCAGGACATCGCCGGTGAGCGAAGTTCCCTCCAGGCGCAGGAATTGAATATATGCGCCGGGTATCCATTCGAGCGGATTCTTGCCGAACAAAAGAATTCCGGCGTTTGTCGGGCATTGCCGGCTGGAGTCAAAAAAGCGCAGTGAAGCCAACTGAGTGGCGAGGTCGCGGTGATTCTCTTCCAGAATCTCTGGCGCAACGGCCAGGGCAAGGTAATTAATTCGGAAGACGTCAGTCGCCAGATCATTAATAGAACTATCGAGACAGGGCAGCGCGTCGAAAGTCTTTGCATGAGCAATGCGCTTTTCGGTGAGGGTTCTTTCTTCTTGTTCGGTAGCGATGGCTCTGCGGGGACCGACCCGGACACTAACCTGGCCTTTATAACGAACGGGCGGAAGGTCGGAAGGAAGCACTTCGACTACCGCAAGATCGCCATCGGGAAGACTGAACTTCGCCACATTCAGAGACGGAAGCGGTTGTACATTGCCATCGGAACGCAGTGCGGAAAGGTTCAGGAGCAGTTGATCGGTCACGTGCAGTCCGCTCAGGCTGCCATCGTCGTTTGCACCAATAACGAGATATCCGGGGAGTCGATGGCCGGGGAGGTCGTTGGCAAATGCCGTCACTGCTTCAGCGAACTTATCCGTATTATTCGTTGAAATTGTTCGTTCGATGCGATCAGTCTCACCTGCTGCAAGAAGTGCGAGCAATTCGTCCGGCGTGATCATTTGTGAAAGCTTTGCCCTATTGTCGCATTGAGTGTAATTACTGCTTCCCCAGTACCGACTTCGCCGCCGCGCTGATGCCCGGATTCGCGCTCGCGGCTGCCTTCTTTAAATACGGAATGGCTTCGTCTTTCATTCCGCGCCCGTATAACGTGACGCCAAGATTGAACTGCGCGAGCGCCGCTTGCGGATCGCCCGCAACCGCCAGCCGATATTCGCGTATCGCGTCGTCAGGCCTGTTCTCCGAGGCGAAAACCGTGCCGAGATTATTGTGCGCTCCCGCCGTCTGCGCCCTGAACGAAGCGCTCCACGCCTGCAGCGCCTGCTGCTGGCTACCCGTCGCGAGAAGCGCGGCGAACCACGCGCCCTCCGCTGTTTCAGCGCGACCGCCAATGCGAATCGCTTCTTCCAGTTGCTCCTGTGCCTCGCGAAGCTTCCCTTCTTTGATCAGAGCATCGGCCAGATTCATGCGCAGCGAACTCAGTTCCGGCTGAATCCGCACCGCTTCGCGCAGCGCGTCCTCCGCTTCTTTCAGGCTGCCGGTACGCAGTAAAATGCCGCCCAGATCGTTGAACGCCGCCGCGCTTTCGGGATTCCGGCCGACGGCAGCGCGCAGCGTTCGAATGGCCTCGGTGAGTTTCCCCTGCCTCGCGTAAGCCTGGCCAAGAGAGAACAGCGCATCGGTTTCCCACGGCGTCAGAGCCGCCACTTCCGCAAAGGTCTCGGCGGCTGTATCCGGATGTCCTGCGGCCATCTGCGCGTTGCCCAGGCCGGCAAGCCAGACCGGATTATCGTGCGATTTTAACAGCGCCTGCTGGTACCACTGAGCCGCCTTTTGCGGCTGCGCCAGCAGCAGGAAAGCATGCCCAATTTCGGCCGCAACGTCAGCTGGCCGCGCGCTATCGCTCGCCGTGAACTGATTCAGGCGCAGCAGCGCTTCCACCGGATTCGACTGCACCTGAGCGATCGCGAGAGCGAGTTCGTTTCCCGGATTCGGCGCCAGCGATTTCGGATAATAGAGCGTCACTTCGCCCGCATACGGCTTTGTAGTCCGGGCATCGATTTCTGCGCCAGTTGGCACGGCGGCCCGCGGCTTTGAGATGTAGTGGTCGGTGATCGACGCGTGGATGACATCCGCCGCCCGCGTGCGCGGCATATGACACGCCACGCAATCCTGCCTCGCGGGATGCCGGCCAGAGAGCGCGGGATGGCACGAAGCACAAATCGTCTCCGTCCTCCTGACAGACTCTTCGGGCGACCATGCAACATGCGGATCGTGGCACGTCGTGCAGGTGAGTGGTTTGCACGCGGATTTCGCCAGACGATACGGCGCGCTCACCAGTTCGACGCTATCGGCGCGATCCGCCTCCGGAGCGCGATCCAGGGCCAGAATGAAATCCTCCAGCGGTTCGCCGGGCCGGTACGAAAACACGCCGCGTCCCGTTCGCAGCAGCGATGCCGGAAGCCTGCTGCTGGTGGTTTCGAGATGACATTGCAGGCAGACTTCCTCCTGCCGCTCCGGGCCGAGTCGCTCCGGATTCACGATACTCGCACGAATTTCCTGCGCGGATTTTCCGCGCGCAGCCGCGTCCACATGACTCTGCCCCGGACCGTGACAGCGCTGGCAATCGATTCCCTGCGGCAGTTGCGCGGGGAAAACGGTTTCGCCGGGAGAATCGCTCGCCAACGCCGCCTGCGGATAGGCGTTGTGACAAAGCATGCAGGCGAAACTGACTTCGCGGCTGAAGCCCGGGTGATCCGGCCGGTCGTACGCCGGGCTCATGCCCCAGTGACCGCCGTCTGCGCCACCCTCCGGATACCAGGTCACCGGAAACTCGGTCAGTTTGTTATCGCCCGTGCGATGCAGGAAACTGATGGCCTGCTTACCGCCGCCGATCGCATAATCAACACGCTGTTCGAATACGTTGATTTCCGCGCCCGCGGGATCGTGCTGCGAACGTCGAATCCAGGGTATGCCATCGCGCAGCGTGAAGGTAAATGATTCCCGTGACGGCGCGTGAACGAAAGTGCTGCCATCGAATTCGCGCTCCGCGACCGCCTTGTCCACGGCGCGCAGCGAGCGGCCCATTCCGGTCCGCGCGTAGCTCTTAGCGATCTCCGGGTGGCAGCCCGCGCAAACCGCGGAATCCACGTATCCAGGCTGCGCCGCCAGCAGCGCGGCAGCGGCAAAAGGTCCAGCCATCAGCGCCATCGGCCATCGAGCAAGTCTCCGCAAAATCAGCCCCAGCATAGTATATGCGGTACCAGTGCGGGAAAGAGGCTACCATATGCTCCCGGGATCGGGTACCATAAATGTTTGAGGAAAAAGTCTAATCCTGCGGCGGCGGCGACGCTCCATATCGCCGAGCCGCAGCCTGTCAGCCTCTCCACCCGCGCCTACCAGACCATCCTCAAAAGGATTCTGCGGGGCATGGTCCCGATTGGCGGGGAGCTGTCCAGGCGAAAGCTGGCGGTGGAACTGGGGATGAGTATTCTCCCGGTTTCAGAAGCTTTGCAGCGTCTGCAGAATGAGGGTATTGTGGAAAGCCAGCCACGCGTCGGCACGCGGGTTCGCGTCCCCACCGCAGTGGACGTGCGGGAACGCTATGAGATCCGCGAAGCCCTGGAATGTCAGACCGCGCGCCTGTTTTGCCGTCACGCCAAATCGGCGGATCTGGCGGAGGTTTTGAAGGCGGCCAAACAGGTGGACGCTTTGTACAGCCGCTGTTTCAGGCGAACGGAAAACGATCCGGACTTCCTCTATCTGGTGCAGGACACGCACACGCGATTTCATTTCCACATCGCGGAGGTGAGTGGTTGTCTCGCGCTGCGCACGATGCTCGAAGCCAATCAGGTGCTGACCTTCAACTGGTTGTATTATGTGGCGGCGCGCCGTCCCGCGCTGCCTGCTCGTTTTCATTCCGAACTGGCGGAAGCGCTCTGCGCCAGAGACGAAGAAGCGGCTGACCGCGCCATGCGAGCGCACATCCGCTTCGGTCTCGAAAACGTAATCAACTGCATCACCCCGGAGCTGGTTGCAGCCGCGGCCGCTCGCTAAATTGGGCGATTACGCCGCTAAGATCCGTCCTTCTTCGGAAAGAAATTGTAATAATCCCTATTGACATTGGCTGAGCCTTTCAAATAAACTCCCCATAAGCTGACATTTCAGGATCTGGTCCGGATCCTGGAGGTGGTCGAAGGCTTCGAAAGAGAGGGGTTCTCAATGTTGAGGAAGGTCCACGTCGTTTCGTCCGTTTTTCTGGCGGTGCTGTTTTCGGTACCCGCCTTCTGCCAACTGGAAACCGGCACCTTTACCGGCCGGGTCAACGATCCCAGCGGCGCCGTAGTTCCCAATGCCACCGTGAGTGTCGTGAACAGGGACACAAATTTTTCCAGCGAAACGAAGACAAATACCGACGGTTTATATCGCATACCGTCCATGCAGGCAGGCAATTACCGGATGACAGTCGCTGCCACCGGCTTCAAGCAATCGGTTCACGACGGCCTTGAACTACACGTCGCCGAGGTTCAGGAAGTCAATGTGGTCGTCGAGCTTGGGGTTGCCACTGAGACCGTCAAAGTCACGGGTGAAGTGGCGCAGCTGCAAACGGAGACGTCGGCTTCCGGTCAGACGCTGGAAGGCGCGTATCTGGAGCAACTTCCCCTCTACCAGCGCTACGTCGAAGACGTCTACTATCTGACACCGAATGTCGATATGCAGGGCATTGCGTACGGCGGCAATCTGAACGGGTTCCACATCGACGGCCTCTCCGACACGAAGGTTGGTTTCTTCCAGGACGGCGTGTATGCGGCGGCGAGCGACGGCGGCACAATATACACGGCGCAGGCCATCCAGAGCACGGTAGAAGAAGTCAAAGTGATGTCCACCATCCTGCCGGCGGAATATGGCCATTCGGGAGGCGGCGCGCTGGTTGCCGTGCAGCGCACAGGCACCAATACTCTGCATGGCGAAGTTTCCGAGTTCGGCCGCGTGAGCGCGATGCAGGAGCGTAAGTATTTCGATGAGTATCGCTTCGGACAGCGGCAGCCTGGCCTGACGAATGCGCCATCGGAGCTGTTCCAGCAGCCGAACGCCACGCTGAGCGGCCCGGTCTATATCCCCAAAATTCATGACGGACGGAACAAGACATTTTTCCTGTTCGCGGTGGAGCGCGTGATCGAAAAACAGGGTAAGCAACAGGCGTATACGGTTCCGGATGCCAACGAGATTGCCGGAAACTTCAGCTTCGCGGGCAACGGCGGACCGGCCGCGAATCAGATCTTCGATCCGCTGAGCACCGCACTGGTGAACGGAAAATACCAGCGCACACCGTTACCGGGCAACATCATTCCGCCTTCGCGCATCGATCCTGTAGCGGCGAAGTTCTTCAGCCTGACGCCGTACGCTCCACCCAACACAGCTGGCACATACAGCAATACGGGCCCCGCAAACAATTTCAACGGTACGTACCTCAAGAAATATTTTTCCGAAAATTACACGGGCCGGCTCGATCAGCAGTTCACCCCGACTTTCAAGATGTATGGCAACTGGCTGTACAAATCGATCTACCAGAGAAGCCCCAATCCGCAGATTTCCAATTCTCTTTTCGACAGCAGTCTGGTAGCTTCGCACGATTACGACAACACGGCGACACTGGGCGCAACGAAGATCATCGCTCCGACCCTCGTCAACGAAGTAAAACTGGGCTACAACCGTTTCATCGACGAAGTGACCAGTCCCGATCAGAACGCAAATACGGCTCAATTGCTGGGCATTCCCAATGTGTCGGGGGCGGAACTGCCGGGCGGTCTGCCGCTGGGCGTTGGCGGTCCGAGCAAGAACGTCATCGAGAATTTCACGTTCAAGGACGATTTCAGCTGGGTGAAGAACAAGCACAGCTTCAAGTTCGGCTACGATCTGCTGCATATGCGCCAGGACCAGTGGAGCGTGGGGACACCGAGCGGCAGTTTCAGTTTTGACGGCGGGGCCGGACTCGCGGGAAACTGCCCGGCCAATAATCTTTCGGGCGCCAGCACCTGCCCCAACACCGGCGGCATCGGCCTTGCGTCATTCATGCTTGGCTCGGTAACTTCCTACAACGCTTCTATCCCGACGGCGAGCTGGCTGCCGCGGGAAAACATCGGCAGCGTGTTCTTCCAGGACGACTGGAAGATATCGCCGACCCTGACCCTGAATATCGGGGCACGCTGGGTCATGGAAGGACCCTGGCATACCAAGTATGGGCAGTATTCCGTTTATAGTGCGACCACTCCCGATGACGTGGTCGCCGGCGACATGGGCGCTACGGTGCATCCCGGCGGAAACATGACCAATCGTGAGTGGCAGCGGCCTGAACCGAGAGTTGGTCTGGCATACCACCCGTTCAATAAGGTCGTGATTCGCACTGGGTTTGCACTGATGCACATCGACCGTGGCCTGGCGCCGAGCGAGCTTTCCGAATACAGTATTGCAGCCTCCGAAAACGAGCCGAACGGCAATCCGACGCCGCTGTTCCAGCTTCACAGCGGGCCGCAGCCGCTCGTCTTTCCAACCCTCCAGGGCAATGGCTACGAACCCTACGTCGGTTGCACCACCGGAACCCTCAGCGGCGTCACGTTTCCCACCTGCAGCGGGCGCAGCGCAGTCGATATCGATCCGAACCTAAGAGATCCGTACTCTATGACCTGGAGCTTTGCGATCCAGTACCAGCTGCTCCGCAATACGCTTGTGGAGTTGTCGTATGACGGCTCGGCGAGCGTAGGCGATCTCGAATCCCCGAACATAAATCTTCTGCCGAATAACTACGATGCGGGCAATAACACGCTGCTTGCCGCCGTCGCCGGCAACGGGCAGGTTTACCGGCCGTCGGTTAATTTCGGGACCGTCAGCTACATGACCAACATCAGCCATTCGAGCTACAATTCGGGCACCGTGCATGTGCAAAAGCGGCTGGCGCACGGGCTGCTCTACGATTCGTTCTTCACTTATTCGAAAAGCCTGGACGACAGCGGCATCGCCGACGCTTACCTCAATCCATTGCTCTACAAAGGACCTTCGGCGTTCGACCGAAGGTTCCATTATGCCGGCAACTTCAGCTATAACCTTCCGATCGGCAAAGGGCAGAAGTTCCTGAATCAGGCCGGCGTGCTCGACAAAATCCTTGGCGGTTATAACCTGGTGTGGCAGTACGATACCTATAGCGGAAACCCGGTGACTCCCGGTGTTACCAACAGCCCGAACTCGGGCCCCCCAGGAGTCATCGCCGGAATTAGCGGGCGTCCCAACCTGATCGGCAATCCCGGCATGGCCAATGACTGGCAGAATCTGGGCAACGATCGCTTTAATCAGGTTGGCCTTGGAGTCAACTCGTCGGTCTGCTGTCTGTCCGACTTTGCCTATCCGGCGGCCTATGTTTTTGGCAACGAGGGCAAGGGCGTCCTATATGTGCAGCGTACGATTGGCGCGAGCTTTTCTCTCCGCAAGGAATTCGCGCTGAAGGAAAGAATGAAGCTGCAGATTCGTCTCGATTACCAGAATCCGTTCAAGTGGTATACGCTGGGTAACCCCGGCACTACGGTCGATCTGAAGAACGTGGTGTCCGGTGCCGCTCAGAATTCCATCGCCTCTGAACTTCCCGGCAACGCGTTCGGTAAGTTTTCATCCGGCAACGAAGGGACCACCGTGGCGGATGGCGGCGTGCCTATGATGAACGGCACGATTAAGCTCACGTTCTGAGCGGACGTGGTTTGCAGGCAGGGCAAACGGGATCTGGTGCGAACCCGGGTCCCGTTCTTTGATCCCATTCGCGAACGGTCGTGTCACCCGGTAGCGCCCATTAAGCGCGTAGAGCCCGCATGGAGCGAGCCTGCGGCGTGACTCTGTGAATTGGTGCCCGGGGTGGGAATTGAACCCACACTCTCCTTGCGGAAAAACGGATTTTAAGTCCGTTGCGTCTGCCGATTTCGCCACCCGGGCACATTGAAACTAAAGATGTTGCTGAATTTCCATTGGTTCGGACTGCTTGACTGTGCCCATATTTGTGCCCACCTTTTGCAGATTCAGCGCCATCAATCGTCCAAATGCTAATTCTACAGCCTCGGGTGACGGATGCACGTACCGCTGTGAAACTGTCACAGTTGAGTGTCCCATCAGGCGCATGATCGTGAACGCGTCGGCCCCGGCCTCGCCCAGGCGCGTGCCGAATGTATGGCGGAGGGAGTGAAGCACGAAATCAGTCGGAAATTTCAGCGCGGCACGAACCCGACTCTGCTGTTGCCCGAGCAAAGATGCCTGTAACGGTTTGCCATCCGCGCGATGGAACACAAGGCCATTACGGCGGGGTTCCCATTGCCTGAGAACCGAGACAACACGCGCACTTAGGGGAACGTTGCGGGATTTACTGCTTTTAGCCTTGCCAGAGAGAACCGTTAGGTATCCGTACCGCGCGCCTTCGGCTGGCTCCAGCCGCACTTGCGCCCAATCGAGGCTCAACGCCTCGCCGAGCCGCAAGCCGGTGTCCAACAGCAGCGTGGCAACATCGGTAAGAGGGCCTGGAAGCGCCGCGAGGTAAGCTGCCTCGCGATCATGTGGAAGAGTCGACTCCCGGTTCTTCTCGCCACGGAGCAGCTTGATCCGAGGCACGCGATTGATGACTTTCCACTCATATGCCAGCCGGAGCAGGCGCCTGAGCGTCGCCAACTCGCGGTTGACGGAGCCCGCAGACAGCGTTTTCTTGCGGCGTGAGAGCGTTGCAGCGCGCGTTTGGCGATATTTTTCAATCGCGCCTTCGTCAATCTCATCGAGGGTGCGGTCGGCCAATTCCGAGGCGAGCAACAAACGAACGCGGCTCACATAAAACTCGACGGTACGCGGCTTCTCAGCGCACTGCGTTTCGATGGCCTTTTCGAACTCGGTTGAGAACTCCCTCAACGTCGGTACCTTCACTCGCTCACGGATATTCACTTCCCCTTTTGCGAGCGATGTCTTGTGAGCCGCCTCGATCTGCTCGGCAATTCGTTTGTTCGCGTGCTTCGTACTCTCGCGAATCTTTTCGCCGTTCCAGGTGAATTTGTACCACCAAACTTTTCCGCGCTTGTAAACCGCCACTGCTTACCGCCTTCCCTCGCTTTTTTTCTCTGCGCACCCTTCGCCCACCCAGTTTCCCATTTTCACGGTCGATCCCGGTAGGCGCTGGAGCGCCCGATCCAGGCCGCGCTATTTTTTCAACTCTGCGAGACTCACGTAATCGGTCGCGTCCTTACCCTCCCTGAACACTATCCAGAGCATACCCTCAAAGGCGTTTGGGTCATCGGTGCGTCTGGCGTCGTCATATCTGAACGAAAAGAAAGCTGGGAGGCTGAGAGCCAGTTCAGCCACCCCATCCGCCACGATGCCGACCTCACTGTCCGAGAGCCTGAATATCTTTCCACGGAAAAAGGCGGACAGAATCGGGAGGTTTAAGTTGCACTGCAACAAAGCGCTTTCATTCATCCACTTTCGCAATAGGCTGACGGCCTCATCGCGGTCGACGTTCATTCAACCACCGCCGTAGTGCCGTAGGCACCCATGCTGCCGAAGAGCCGCTCAACAAGTTGCTTTACGCTTTCGTTCTCGGGCTTCCGTTGGCGCTCCCCCACCATTTTTCCACCTTGATGTACTTCATAGGAAACAGCACCGGTCTTAACATAAACGCGTACCTCGCATTGTCTTCCGTCGGGGGCCACAAATCCATATGATTGGCACTCCGGTGGAGGATCATCCGCGTTGTAACCTCCCCATCCACCCGCCCTTGCCTGCGCGACGAGTTGCTCAAGCATCGTGACCGACGGGATTCTGGCTTGACCCCGTGCGGCCTGAAGTGAGCCACCCTCGGCTTGCGGTCGTTTCCAGATAAAACGATATCCATATTCCATGGTCCCGTCGTCGTACAAATACCGGCACCATTGGAACCACAAGGTCCAGTCGATGGGTTGCGAATTGTTGAGTGTCGTCTCATTAATAACCTGAACACGCGCCACTATTGCCGCTCCTCTTTCCACGTTAAATATCCAGCACAACTACGCAAATTCATATTAGCATTTGTGCAGTTGTGTTGTAAAGCCGCCTGTAGCGGTGCGTGATCGGCGCGGACGGAAACATCAATTGGTGAAAGTAAAGTGTTCTGTGCCGGAATCTAGTCCCTGCCTCGAATCCATGTGTGGACGCTCTCCGTTGCAGCCTGCTGAGCGGCCTTGGACCCCACGCCCGGTTGCCATTCCAGAAGGTTGGTCGTCAACTCTCGTATTGCCACGGCGGTATAGCGGCGGAGCATGCTGCCTCGAATGACTTCGGTCGCGATATAGGTCAGGATGCCAGCAAGCCATCCGCGCGAATACCAGACGCCAGCTACGCCCAATACGGTCGTCGCAAGGCGGGCAATGTTAATCATCGCCATCCGACCGGGCGTGCGTACAACTAGGGGCCTCAGGACCGGATTTGTAACGGCGTTGGCTATGGCGTACCACATCAGGAGGATCGAAATAATGAGCGCGACGACTGAATAGATCAACACAATCGACCCCGATTTAATTCCCGGGTTCTCCCTCGTTGAACACGCTTTCTGTGATCTCGGCACGAGGGAGATTTCCCCCGACGATCTCGTTCAGCGTCAAGTGCAATTCAGTGTACTCGCCACGGTGATCTTCAGTGGCGTCTCTCTCCGTGAAAACAAGTTGTTCGCCAGCTTCGTAGAACCGCCGATCTCGGAGGAATCTCTGAGTTTCGGCGTCCCAATCCCGACCCAGGGCGAAACGCAATAGGTACGCGTCGGCCGCTATTCCGCTCAGTGTTCTTTCTCCGTGCCCTGCGACGTACACAACCCAGAAAACCTTTCGAGGAAGGCCTGCGGTCACAAGTTTGACAGATGAGTCAAGGTTGCTCCCATTCTGAATTCTTAGGACACCATGTCCCCTTATTCCACGGGGCTTCAGAATCCAAGTGCCGTTCGGCAGCGAGACCTCTGGGCGCCCGGTGGAACTCGGCGGCTCGGACCGCGATTGAATTCCTGATGTTCCCCTCGCTGTGCGCTCCGGGTTTGTGAATTCAGGCCCCAGTATTCGGCCTGTTCGAACGGTGATGAATATCCACGCAACGATCCCGACAATTGCGATGCCGCCAACAGCAACTCTCCTGGTTACTATCGGACGCATGGTCCGGAAGGCGGTTAGTCGAGTCCAACGAGGTTGTCGAGAAGGCAATGCGCCTTGCACTGGCAACACGGCTTCTATTGTTAGGAGGCGGCCACATTTCCGGCACTTGATCTTGCGCCCGGTGTGCTGCTCGTCGGCGTGGTAGTTTTCACCACAGCAATGCAGGGTAATCAAGTAGATAGCCGCGCCCTTCCCCGGCTTGGTACGCGCGGTTTCCACCGGTCGAGATCGCCCACGCCGGGATTCTAGCACCTGCCTTTCCCGCTTTCGGGTTAGACCGTTTCTCCAAGGCCCCCACTGTCTTGACAGACTGACTGCTGGCACGGCCCAGCGCGTGATATCCTCGCCCCATGTTCGCCCGGGCAAGCGAACTCCCATTCGACCTGAAAGCGCTGATCGAGCAGACCATCGAGAACTGGTCCGCAATAAAGCTGCCGGGGTGGTTCTCGAGCCGACCGAATCCTACGGCGATTTCATTGCGGCGGAACTCAACGCGAGCGGTCTGAGAAGCGTTGGTGATGGCCACGATGACGCATTGTTCAACGCCACGGCGTCTGAAACGGAATTCAGGAACGGAGTTGTCGCCGGATTGGACCGTTGGCTGGTAACGACGGAGTGCCGGTCACTGACACCGGGCGATTGGGACACTTACTGCCGCCCGCTTGGTGAGTGACCTGAGGAATTGGTGTCGAAAACGGCGGTTTTCCCTGCTTCCACTAGCGAGATCCGCCCCTGCGCGCGAGGTCTGCCGAGAGGTGGTCAGTCTCATTCGGGCTTCTTGGGTATCCACCCGCGAGAGCGCATGATCTCGTCGGCTCGCTTCATCACCGCCGCGAGACTGTCCGGTCCCGGTGGAAGGTGTCTCAATTCGCTTTTTGCCTGCTCAATGGCCGCTAAGTGCGAGCCGACCGGGCCTCGCGCGAATTCCGCCGCAGGGGAAGGAACCAAAATCTGAATCGCGGCATAAAGCCCTATCACGGGGATGCAGGCCCACAACGCGGCACCAAAAATAGACCAGAGAAACGCGACGGCTAAACCGATATGCCCCACGACATAAACAAACGAGATCACGGGCGGAGCCGGTCGCAAATCAGTTATGCGTCTTGTGTAGACCCGTACCAGGGCGATGGCAACAACGCAGCATGTCGCCAAAGCCCAAGGTGCATAAAAAGGCCGCAAATAGTTTGCCCACAAAATCATGCCAGCGCCGGAGACTCAAGGTATTCTATCGCCCGCGCGAGCGGTCCCTTGTCCGCTCTTGCGTGCGGGGTGCTTTCCATTAACCACGCGACCGGTTGTTCAGGTAGTTCGCTCGAACAGCGCATCGCTGATGATACGCGGGAGCACTTCGCGTTTTCCCGCCTGCTGCGGCGCGGTTTGCCCAGTCTGCACCCGCATACAGAATGCGAGGTGCGCGGCGAAATCATCCGTTTCGGAGGTCGTTTTCAACGTTTATCTTCGCCATCGTGACCCCATAATTGATGGCTTCCGACTTCTCGATCGGCTCCAGGGTGTCGTAAAGAGCATCGAGAGCGCGCATCGCTTCCGCATCGAATGGTCTCCGGTTGAGCAGCGAGTTGATCCTTGCCTTCGTTTCCGGCCTGAGCATTATGTAGAGTTCCTCCCCCTGAAGTTATGTCCAGAATTGATAGTCTACTGGTTACGGTGCACGTGATGAGAAACCCCACGCAAAGGCATGTTACAATTTTCGCATTTGTTATGCGGGCATCTCATTCGCGCCATGGGCAGTGAGGCCGAGGACTGGTACTGGAGACTGCCGTGCTGCCATTGCGACCGACCCTGTGGTCCGGACGTGGTTCAAGAGGTCAAGTCACACGCTCTCGTTTGCCCTCGCTGTCGGAGGCAAAACGGAGTTCGATCCGCCGTCTCCTCTGTGCTTCAGATTGGGTCTGTATTTTCGCTTTTCCCTTCAGGAATCGTCATCTGGCCACTGTTTGGGAAAATACTGACACCGGTGGAGCGCGTGATGAATCGCTGGCCGATGCTGATTTCTCTTCCGGTGGGAATTGCCGTCGTGCTTCCTCTCACGCTCGCAAGTTTCCTGGCGTTCCCAATTCTTCTGCTGAAGATTGCTCAAAAGGTAGCGCCCAAAAAGGCCGATACCGCCTATTGGATTGATGGCGAATATCGTCAAGGCAATTCCGAGACTGACATTCTAGATACTGGCCCGTCCATCACGTACCAGTATCCCGAAAAATTCCCTTCTGATCCGTCCTTGTACTGGTGAATTGTGAAAAGGCGGGGTAGTTTTTTAGTGCTGGTGCTGATTCTGCTCCTCATAGGGGGGACTTTGCGTTTCTTCGGCGTCGGCGCGACCGCAAAATGCGTGGATGGAAGTTACAGCTACAGCGGTCACCGCAGCGGGACGTGTTCGGGGCATCATGGCGCGGCCCGTTGGTATCGACGGTGACCGATGCAACTGCCAATCTTCCCCACACGCTTCGTGGCCAGCAGCGTCCCGCCGCGTTCTCGTGCGCGGACCACTTCCCGCTGTCTGCGCTCTACGATCTCTCGAACCGCGAGGCAAATTCCGGTTTTTCCGCTGTCGGGCCGAGTTGGGTTGCATCAGGCTGGTACGCTTCGAAAATGAATCAGATCCTGAATATCGTCATTGGCAATGGCCCCGTCTGGCAGGTGAACGCCAGCGAAACCGGTCTTGGACCTTCACCGCAACTGCAAACGCCGGAAAACATTGCCGGGAAACTCGTGGATCTGAGTCTTGAGGAAATCCTGAAAATCAAATTCAGCAATGAGGCAAGCGTGAGTTTTGAAGGCGCGAGTTACCGTTTTACACGGCTTGAGAAGGATGGCAGTTTCCAGCTCCAGCGACAGTAACGGTGAGCGACGGACTTGCAATTGCCGGCCTGACGAGATCGCAAAGTCTTTGTCCAAAAGGCAACCCTGGTCCTAATGTGGATGCACCCCAATTAACCGGCAGCCACTGGAATGGTCCTGGACCGCGCAACCACCATGGGTGCTCTGGCCGCGTATTCGAGCGCTGTCAGCCACAAACGATGACGCGACCGTGAAGACCGTGGCAGAATTCGGTATAGTCCAGAGAGATCAATCGATGTTTGGCAGGAAGAAAACCTTCGACGATGACAAGAAATCGGAGTTGGCCCGCGCGCTCTCGGGGATGCTTGCGATTCAGATGGCGCTCGCGGTGGGGTCAATTCAGGATGCAAAAGGCCGCATTAATCGAAAGGCGATAGGGTATATCTACGGATTCATTGACTGCGCGCTCCGAAGCATCGGTCAGGATATGGGCGACGTTGCGGTCGGAGTTCCCATCACCTACCAAGTGTTGCGAGATCTCTTCCCAGGTCACGAGCAGGCATACACGAACTTTCTGATCGGGCACCTGAAAGACGAGGCGGTCGTGCTCGGCATGATGTCGGGAGGTCAGCAATATGCTGATTACATCATCAAGCCTGGCGCCAAAGGGGCACCAATGGGGTTAGCCAAATTCATTCTCGAAGGTGACGAATGAACTCCTATTGGCTCTGATTTAACAATCCCTGAAGTTGTCTTGCGGATTCCGGGTCGAGGTGAGACAAGACCTCGCGCTCAGCGATCGATTGGCGACGGTCCCCTGATGACAAGTACGCCAACCCGAGAGCGAAATGAGCGTCCGCCAAATCTGGTTTCAACCGTACTGCCTCCCGTAGCTCTCCAATCGCCAATTTGTATTGTCCCGCCTTCCCCAAAGTTGTTCCCAGCTTTGCATGGGCGTAGGGGTTCTTTGGATCGAGGGACACGGCCTTCTTTAGAGCTGCGGCCGCCAGTTCCGGTTGCTTCAGGAATCCATATGAGGTTCCCAGGCCGAGGTAGGCCTCTGCGTATGACGGATTAACTGCAATGGCCTTGTTGAAGTATGTGACTGCCGTCGTGTCATCCCCGAGCTTCCCATATGCGGAACCCATCGCAGCCAGTGCTTCATAATCTTTTGGGTTCGCCGCGACATCCCGTTGCCATTTCTGGATTTGAGCCAAAATAAACGAGCGGTCTTGGCCAAAGATGGACATCAGAAAAATACTCTGCGTGATAAGAACGACAAGCGGGAACCTCATTTCGCAACAACCTCCATTCGCGTGGACGTCAGCCATTAACTATAAGCCCACGCCGGGGTATCCAGGCGCGAGGATCACACTCATCGTCCGCGCGAACGGTCCCGGCGCCGTTCCTGCTTGCGAACCCAGTCCTGCTCATTCCGCTCCTCGATCTCCTGTGTAGTCTTGCACAGAGCAGATTGGTATCGCCCTAGCCAACCGCCCCAGCCGTCCTCGGTCGGCATGATGCCTCGCTTCTGAAGCTGGCGCGCAGCCTCACCGAGATGGCGCGGATTGTTCAACAACATCTCGGCATCACCCAAATCGGTGACATCCAGCATCAGGGCCCGATCCACAGGCAGCTTCCGCAAACGTACGAAGGAGTTGGTCCGTAAGTCGCCGCGGCTGCGGGCCTCCTCCATCTCTGGCGTGTAGTGGATGAAATGGATCTTCGCATCCGTTCCTTCGAGCATCAGGTAATTGCGCCCCGTCTGTTCGTCCTGACCGTGGACCAGCACCCGGCCCTCGACCGATGTCATCTGCGCCGGATCGAGCACTTCGATGGGCAAGCGCTCATCGGACATGACGACTCCGTGCGCCGTGAGCGTTCGCTGCCGGTCAGTAGTTCGCTGCATTGCACGGAGAATCTGATCGAAATCCCGGCGCACTCGCCAAGTGTCCGATCCCGTCGATTCTGCAAGACCCATTCGCCCGAGCACTGAGAGACGTGCCGCCTCATGCTTCGTGTGGACGCGGGCCGTCTCGGTCAAACCTGTCTGTAGGGGATTCCGCGTGACAGCGAAGTATTGCGGTTCCGCGCCCGAGCCGATTCCCGGCGCGTCCTTAAGGAGTCTGCGATCAAGTGAGGTGAACCGCGCCTCGGTGATTTCGCGGCGTTCCGCCTCCGCCGCGTCGAGCTCCGTCCGGTACCCGAGTTGGCGCGTGCATAGATCCCCGGCAATTTCCCGAATCCCGTTCTGGACGTATTGCCGGCGTAAGCGCAATGCGTCACCGTCGTCTCTGCGGCCCCGGACAACCACGTGAACGTGCGGGTGTTCCGTATTGTGGTGGGCAACCGCCGTCCATTCGAGGGGCGTCCCGAGATCATCCTCCATGCGCTCGATCAGACCGCGCGTCAAGTGGGACAGATCGACCCCATCACCAAATTCCGGCGATACGATCAGTTTCCAAAACCGTTCATCGCCCGCTGCCTGCCAGCTTTCGAGCTGCGCGGCAATGTCGATCGCGTTGCTCTCCCGACTGAATCCCACAGCCTTCGCATCGTTTTCGAACGTGGCACTCTCGCGCGCCAGGTAACGCCCATGCGCTTTCCACTGGCCTCGCGTCTTGTTGTTCAGGTAGGTCACCCGAACGGCGCACCGCTGATGGTACGAAGACGCAGCTCTCGCTTTCCCGCCTGTGGCGGCGCGGTTGCCAGAATTTCGGCTTGTCCGGGCATAGTGCATGAGGAGACGGAATCCGCTGGACCATGCCGCGCCCTCTTTCCGCCGCACGCGTGGTTTCGGTGGCCGGAGCCGGATTTCGCGTTCGTCGTCAGTTCGTGCCATGATCCACCAGGTCCTGCATCGCTGTGCGTGCATCGCCGGACATCGAGCGTCCGGCATTCTTGATGAGCTGGTCGTATCGGTCTCTGGCGCGGGCGATGGCCTGTGGCTTGGCATCGGACGGCGGTTCTGGCACACAGGTCAGCATCGTCTTGGCAAAGGTGTCCACCAGCGCGAAGAGCGCCTGCTGATTCCGGCCGAACCGGGAGATTTCCCGCGAAACGCGATCAAGCCCTCCCGCTATCCGCTCTTCGGTTCCGGTCTGTTCCCGCCGCCCGTTCAACTCATTCTGGATCGCCGCTCGGACGAACGCACTGGGGCTCGCGTGGCCCCGTGTCTTCGCGGCCTCCTCGACCTTATGCTGGTCTTCTCGGCTGAGACGGACGGTAATTCTGGTGCTCCTGGCTGCTCCTGTTCGTTCCTGCATCGAAGTTGCCCTCTAAATACTAAAGAGTTGGGGAAGGCATTTCGGGACGCTTCACCCCTCTTTTTTCTTCGGGAACAAGTATCGTTTTGCACGGAAATTGCGGTGTCGGCCATTTGTCGGACACGGACCGATTTTCGTCCGACGAGGTAAACTCCTGACCGCGCTCCGCTTGCGCAGGAAAAAACACACCCGCGTCAGACAATCCCTTTATGTTCCACTACCGGTGTTTGCTGCCTCTGCCCGGAGTTGTGTTTTGCCGGAGTTGTCGCAATCCGTCGTCATCTGTCGCAGAGCCTTCGAAGTGTCGAAATTTGCCGCAAACTGCCGTGAACTGTCGCAATCCGTCGCGAGCGTGCGGTTCTGGACAACGTGGTCCAATTTTTCGAGCTTTGCCATTGGGCCTTTCCGCCTCGCCAATTGCTTATTCAAGTAGAGGGCTTAATTTCGCGCGGCAGGCGAACCAACGAGAAATCTTTTAGGCGTCCCGAATTGCATTTCAGAATCCCTTGGTTATTGAGAGGGCCATTTTCCGTTCGGGCGAATGAACAAGAATTTGCGTGGGCCCGTCCCGAAGTGCCTTTGGCAGGCCCATAGTACTTAGAGGGTATTTCTCTGCCCGGCGTACACGAAGCAGAAAACCCGCACGACTGGATCGCCCGAGTGCGCTCCCGCCTCGCGCTGCGCTGCGCGGAAAAGCCCGCCACGAAGGCCGGTCAGATCAAGGCGCTCTGGCCGGAAATCGATGCCGCACTTGACCGAGGACAGAGCATGAAGAGTATTCGGAAATGGCTGGAAGATGAGGCAGGACTCCGGCTCGGCATTACCAGCCTGACTTCGTACATCAGCCGTATCCGCCGACGCGAGGCGGCAGCGAAGCGCGGTTCTGACGGTTCGGTCGGACAATTCGTTCACCCTCGCACCGAACTGAACCCACCATTGCCGTCGCCACACGGCTCCCTCTCGATACGGGCCTCAACTCCAGCAGCACCGACGACGCGAGTTGACCCGCTGGCGCAGGCAATGAGCGTTTTATCGAAGCCCAGGCTGGATATCCGAAAGGTCCACAACGATGGCGACCCAGAAGGCAAAAATCTGATTTGACGGAAAGGAGATCATACATGGCAAAAAACAATACGAACGGAAACGGAGCAGACGTGACGAACGGCTGCGCAATCACTCCCACTATTCACCTGGTTCTCCAGGGCAAGGGCGGCGTCGGCAAGACTGTAGTCGCCGGATGGCTCGCCGAGTTCCTGATACACCGGGGACAACCTGTGCATTGCATCGACGGTGATCCGGTCAATCGATCACTCGCCCAATACAAGGCTCTCCCGGTGGACAAGCTCGACCTCGTCAACCAGGACGGCGTAGTCATGCGTTCCCGCTACGACGCGCTGATTGACCGCTTCCTCAACGAAGAGGCAGTATTCGTTGTCGACAACGGCGCGACTGCGTTTCTGCCCTTTTGGACCTACGTCGTCGAATCGAATATTCCGGCGGTTCTCCGCGAAGCGGGACGGCGCGTCTATGTGCATGTTCCGATCAGCGGCGGAGAGATGTTGAATGACACGCTTCTCGGATTCAAGACGATTGCGGAGACCGCCGCGGAGAAAAGCCTCGTTGTCTGGA
>Ga0302319_10001920_pt1 | contig 45945 bp, 32 predicted proteins | sample Bog_T0_2_FD_203319 | JGI IMG/M metagenome (GOLD analysis project Ga0302319, IMG submission 203319) | Peat permafrost microbial communities from Stordalen Mire near Abisko, Sweden - Bog_T0_2 | ecosystem: Environmental > Terrestrial > Soil > Wetlands > Peat | place: Sweden: Abisko, Stordalen Mire...
CCGAAGCCGACGATGGCGAGCAGCCCCACGCCCCAGACCTTGAAGCCGAAGTCACTCGCCGGGACGATCCAGGAATCTGGCCAAACGGCTTTGGCCAGGAATGAGAACACTCCTGCCACTAGCCCGATACTGAACCAGGCGCCCAGGATCGCCAGCAGCGGCGCCCGTTCCCACAGTGCTTCCACGCGCATGGGTACTTTTTCGCGAAGAGATTCCCAAGCGTAATGAGCGAGAGCCAAGGTTGCTTCGCCAGCACTCTTGCGCTTAAGTCTGGAGTCTTCCTTTTTGCTCGCGGAAGAACCTGTCATCGGCAATGGCGGCGGAACCACGTTCGCGGCCCAGTAAGCGCTTTGGAGATTCGTGGCCAGTTCCGAAGTCCGTACATAGTTTGCGTAACCGCCGGCCTCAATGAGCCGGTGCCCGATTTGGATCAGTGCTTGCGGCGCCGTCTCCCAGTGAGGCAGCTTCTGCCAGCCATTTGTCTCGAACACCGTTTCGGCCGCAGCCAGTTTCGTCTCAGCATCCATCTTGGCGACGTTCGTCAGCCGGTTCATCAACAAATCGACATTGGCACGAATGGGCTCGAACTCAGCTTTGCCGCGCAACTCATCCGCCTGCGAAGGGTCGCTGGTGGCGGCCTCAATGAACCGTCCTACGGCCCACTCCCGGCGCTCTTCATGAATGGCCTGGACGGTTTCTTGTATCAGTTGCTCGACACGAAGCAAACGGTCCGGCGGCATTGCCGGTTGCAAAATCTGCGTGAGCTTCAGTAGATCTGAAACCGCCAGCTCGCGAATCACGGCGGTGTCTCCCAGTACGGCTTCAGGTGCCGAAGGCGCAGGCGAATGTCCGCCAGGCCCGGCAACTGGTCCAGTTTGGCCAGGCGTAGGCGTGAGTTTCGCTTCGGAAACACCCGTGCCTGCCACGGCTCCGGTGGGCGCTATTTGCATTCCAGTAAAAGTGAACGCACTCGCCACCGTTTGGGCGATGAATGCGCTCTATTGTTTGGTGTCCGCAGGGTGGGAGGATTCTTCGAAAAATTCACGTTGCAGCGATAAACTTCGCTGATCGGCTTTGATAGCACGGATCGCGTTGGCCACCGAAGACGCCCAAGCCTTCATGTCGAACTCACCCAGTTCAGTTGTAGCGGGCGCGCCGTCGCCGGCGTAGTGGTTCGGAAACTTGGCGTACCACCAGATGCCGGTATAAACGCCCGTTGGCAGGTCCAGGCGGTTTAGATCGGCGCCCGATTCGCGGCCCGCGCGGTCTAGATGTACCAAATCCGGCCGGGAAATCATGGTGTGGGCCGTTTCCGATTCGCCGGCGTGTGCATCCACCTTGGTTTGCAAAGCAGGCCGTCCCGCTGGATAGCTATTTCGCGAAAACACATAAACTACGTAATCGTGCGGTACGGCTAGCTGCGCCTGTGCAAAGAATGGCAGCAAATTATTATTGCCGCCGTGGCCATTTATAATGAGAATTTTTTTGCAGCCGTTGCGCGCCATCTCGTCGGTTGTCTCTTGCAGCAGGTCGAGCTGTAACTTGGCGCTATACGCCAGTGTTCCTGGCTGATGTTTCGCTTCGAAGATTTGGCCGTAGAAATAAGGCGGAAAGATAATGGCGTATTCTTCGGCTGCGGCATGCTCGGAAACGTAGCGGACATTGATCAAATCTGTACCAAGCGGCAGTTGCGGACCGTGCTTCTCAATAATGCCGAAAGGCAGCAGACAGGTGCCCCGACTTTGCTGCAGAGCGGTTCGGAAGTCTTCTGCGGTGAGTTCCTCCCATTTAACGGGAAGGTTCTGCGCGGCGCATACGGCCGCGAACAGACAGCCGACGGCGAGTGTTTTCCACATGAAGCTGAGTGTATCGCTAATGCTTGGCTGCTTGCTGTTTCGCCAGTTCTTTGCGAAAAGCCTGTTCCCGATCATTGACATACGCCTGATAGCCTGCCGGATCAATGAACGGATTCGCCGCGCCAAGCTTGAGTCTCTTCAGCTTTTCATCCATATCGAAATAAGCGCCATGTGCGCCCAGAAACAGATCACAGGGCAGCGCATGCAACACACGAAACTCTTTTTCAAAGTCTGCGGCGATCTTCGGATACTTTTTATTGTTTACCAGTTGATAACCCGTGTTTACGTTCGGGCTTCCGACAATGACGGCGTGCAACGATTGTTTTCCGTAGGTTGTATCCATTGTCCAGGTCGTGCAGCCTTTGGTGTGACCGGGCGTTAGGTGGGCTGTGAGCGTGATTCCTCCCAATTCAATTTTCGACAAGTCGTGCAGAATTCGGTCGACTTTAGCAGGCTCCCAATGGGAGCTATAAAAGAAGTCGCCCACACCCCCGTGCTCTATTACAGACACATCCGCGTCCATTACCATCAATTGCGCACCGCTCCGCTTCTTGGCTAAAGCGCATCCAGCAGCGTGGTCATCATGCGCGTGGCTGATGAGAATAATCTTGATGTCTTGGAAATGAAAGCCCAACTTTTCGACGCTCTTCTCGATGAGGGGCACAGATTCCGCATAATCCGGGTTGATGAGAATAGCACCCGCGGGCGTCGTGATTAGGTAAGAAGCCAGGTAGTTTGTACCAACGTAGTAAAGGTTGGCTGCTATCCGAAATGGCTCGACGGGTTTATTCCAATCCGGAGTAAAATCGCCGAAAGATGATGTGGCCGTGGTGGCGGCGAGTAGTGTGACAAGAAGTACCAGTCTCATGTGTCAAAATCCCAACCGCCATCATCCCACCAACCACACTGAATGCCTTTCAAGGAGTCGCATCGCATAGCGGATCTCCCGGGTAGTAAACTAATCAGAAGGCGTGTCTTTGGGTCGCCGACAACTTTAAATTTTCAGTCACTCCGTGCGTGGCCAATTCAGGGGGGGTACATTCATGGCATTTTCTAAGGGCCTTCGAGCTTTGGGCTTGTTCGGGTTTGTTTTTTCATTGTGTCCACTGTTGTTCGGTCAAGCCACGGGCACAATTTCCGGCACGGTAACTGACGCCTCGGGAGGCGCTGTTGCGGGAGCCAAAGTGACAGTCACTGGCCAGAATACCGGCAGCGTGCGCGACGCCATTTCCGACACAAGCGGTCATTACCTTGTGCCACTACTCGGTGTCAACACATATACTGTGCACGCGGCGTTCACTGGCTTTCAGTCGAGTGAAGTGAAAGACATCCGGCTGCAGGTTGATGAGCAGCGCGAGGTCAACTTCACACTGTCGCCCGCTAATGTGCAACAGAGCGTAGAGGTGACAGCCACTGCCGTCGCCGTGCAAACCACCAATCCTACGCTGGGCCAAGTCATTACCTCTCAACAGGTCGCCGAACTTCCTCTGAACGGCCGCGACTTCGTCCAATTGGCCACACTCACTCCAGGCACCACCCAGGAAACAAATACGGGCAGCTTCTTCAATGGCGGCCCCAGTAGCGAAGTTTCGGCTCGCGGATCGTTTTCGTTGTCAGTAGGCGGCTCACGCGCCAATTCAACCGACTGGCTTCTGGATGGCAACGACAACAACGAGCTGACTGGCGGCGGCATTTCGATTTTGCCCTCGATTGACGCGATCCAGGAATTCAAGGTGCTTACCTACAATTATTCTGCGGAATGGGGTACGCGCGCGGGACCCACCGTTCTGGTGACCACGAAGTCTGGTACTGACACCCTCCACGGCACGATTTTTGAATTTTTTAGAAATACCAAGCTCGATGCCAGGAGCTATTTTGCGGCCACCACGGAGCAGTTCAACCTGAATCAGTTTGGCGGCTCGGTTGGTGGTCCCATTAAGAAAGACAAAACCTTTTTCTTTGCTGATATTCAAAACAAATTCCAGCGGCATGGCATTCCCTATGAAGGCTTAGTGCCTAGCGTAGCGATGCGCAGCGGCGATTTCACGGATGACGCTTTCGGGAATCCGCGTGTCGGCTACATTACCAATCCGAACATTTCGGGGGCCAGCGACACGAACTTTACGTGCCTATCGGGTAACGGCACTCCTGTGGGCGCAGCGCTTCCAGGGCACGCTGTTCCGGTTACCACCGTTGATTGCAACAAGATTCCAACCAGTCTTATCAGTCCCATTGGCCAAAAGTTAATTAACCTTTATCCCATCCCGAACGCCAATAATTCGGCGTTGGGCTACAACTATGTGAATGAGCCGGTTCGAAAATTGAACGAAGGTGAGTTCGATGGGCGTGTAGATCACAATTTTTCGAATAACGACTACGCCTTTGCGCGCTTCAGTTACGATCAGGCCGCTTCCTACGTACCGGGAGGGTCCCCTGGATTTGCCGAAGCCGGGGCCTTTGCCAGCAATCAAGGTATTCTCAACCACGCGCGTAACGTTGCTCTGTCTGAAACTCACGTATTCTCTCCGAATACCGTCAACCAAATCAGTGGTGGCTACAATCGAATTTTTGATTACATTACGTCCCAGGGCACTGGCAGTTGCCTAGCTCGTGCTTTTGGTATCCCTGGCGCTAACTTGGGTGGCGTGAGTTGCGGCTTGACCAGCACCCAGTTGGACGGTGGCTATTGGTCTCTCGGTGATCGCGGTTATTCCCCGTTCCAAGGCGGCACCAATGTGTTTTCAGTTTCCGATTCTTTGGATATGGTTCGCGGCAATCACGACATCAAGGTTGGGTTAGGTGTCCGCGCCAATCAGATGAACGTTCTAACCGAGGCGTTCGGCGATGGTTATTGGATCTACAGTGGTGCTTGGACCGGGGAGCCGGCGGCCGATTTGTTGCTCGGTCTTCCTAGCTTGGCGATTCACGATCAAACTTTCGGCGGAACAACCACCGGACGGCGTTGGAAGCTCTTCCGGCCATTCGTACAAGATGATTGGCGCGTGACCAAAGATTTGACGCTGAATCTGGGTGTCGCGTACGCTTTAGTTACTCCCATTACCGAAGCGCACAATCGGATCGCAGATTTCAATCCGGCCAATGGACAGTTCATTATTGCCGGAAAAGGCGGCAGTTCCTCCGCGGGCATTCAAATGGATAAGACCGCCATTGAACCTCGCATCGGCGTAGCTTGGAAACCCTTTGGCAGTAATAAGACGGCTATTCGCGGCGGCTATTCTATCTTCCACGATTCGTCGTGGAATCAAGGTTCACAGGGTTTGTGGCAGAATCCTCCGTATTTTGCAGAATCTGACCGCTTTGCTTTTGGGGGCGCGTGTACCTTTGCCAATCAACCTTGTGCCACACAGTACGGTTTGACACCTTCCGCCATCAGCGCTTCAGACGGCTTCCAGATTTTTACCGCACCACCGAATCCCGCCGATTTCACGGGAACTATTCAATCGCAAAACTTGAATTTCAAGCAAGGCCGCGTCCAGCAATTCAATGTCAACATTGAACGTCAATTGCCGGGACAGATTTTGTTTACCGCCGGATACGCTGGCTCCCGAGCCTCCCATATTTTGAGCGACGGTAACAATCTGAACGTCACTTCGCCATCCAATTGCGGCGCTGTCTCCGGATACACCTTGGGCTGCGGGAAGAACGGTGCATTCGTCGACATTCCCTACACAGCCTTTCCTTTTTCCACAATTTCCGACATCGAGGATGTCGGCCGCGCTCATTACAACTCGCTTCAGTTGAAAGCTGAAACTAAGAGTTCGAACGGCCTCTATGCAATTGTCGGCTACACGTATTCGAAGGCTTATGACAACGGCTTATCTGACGGGCTCGGTACTAGCATTGGCGCAACTTATTTCCCGCTGACAAACTGGCAAACGCTCGACTGGGGTCTTTCGCAAATTAACCTCAATCACAACTTCACTGCCAGCGTAATTTACGACCTTCCTTTCGGCAAAGGTAAGAGATTCGGCACTTCGCTCAGCAAGCCGGCTAACATGATTGTGGGTGATTGGGAGTTGACCGTCATTGAAAAAGCCACTTCGGGCTTCCCGATCTTCGTGGTTGACAGTGCTAATAATTCGGGCGTGAATTTTCAAAACAATGGCAACAGCCTGAACCGCCCAAACCAGACATGCAGTCCAAATTCGGGCAAGCAAACTTTGGCTGAGTTTTTCAATACTTCCTGTTTTTCAGCCCCGATTGGCGGTGCACTGGGCAACGCTGGACGTACGCCGGTTTCAGGGCCGAACTTCATCAACACTGATTTCTCGGTTATTAAGCACATTCCCATCACTGAAGCGTTCAGGGTGGAATTCCGCGGTGAATTCTTTAACCTGTTCAATCACGCGCAATTTGCACTGCCCGGCTCAGATATAAACGCGCCAGCCACGTTCGGCGCCATCAGTTCCACCGTGGGGAACCCCCGCGTAATCCAATTCGGTTTGAAAGCTGCATTTTGAAACTACTTCTAGCCCTGGCGCTAGCGACAACCACAGTCCTTACGGCGGCTCCCACCCGTCGTAAGGTCATCATCAACGAAGATTGCTCAGGGCCCGGTGGCAGTAACATGCAGACTTTGATGATCTTCTTGCAATCTCCGAACGTTGAGGTTCTTGGTATCACGGTCGTCAGCGGCGATCAATGGCGTGATGAGGAAGTCGCCCATACGCTGCGTCTCCTCGAAATCATGGGCCGTACAGATGTCCCGGTCATGTTAGGAGCCGCGAGCCCGCTTGTGAATACTCGCGAGCAAGCAAAACTGTGGGAGGAGCGTTACGGCAAGCTGGCGTATTCCGGTGCTTGGGATAAACGCTGGTACCACGAAGCATCAGTGGTTCCGCCCATGCCAGAAGGCGCGCCCACGATCAAGGCCTCCACGGAGGACGCGATTCACTTCCTGATACGGACGGTGCACCAGTTTCCCAATGAAGTGACGATCTATGAAGGTGGCCCGATGACCAACCTGGCGCTAGCTACGGCCATCGATCCTCGTTTTCCGGAGTTGGCCGAGCAGCTTGTCTTTATGGGAGGTAGTCTGAACCCAGCGAGTGACTATCCAGAGTTCGTCAACACGCCGCGTCATGAATTTAATTTCTGGTTCGATCCCGAAGCCGCCGCCATTGTGCTCCGCGCACCTTGGAAGAAGATTGTCTGTACGCCGGTCGATATTTCAGTCAAGGCGCGTCTGACCCGCGATGCGGTCAACAAAATCGAGGCCGCGAGAACGCCCATTGCGAGTTACGTCGCCAAGTACTACCAGCCCGGCGATGGTAACGATTTTATGTGGGATGAAGTGGCCGCTATTGCCTGGATTGACCCATCCATCATCACAAAGAAGGAGACGCGATTCATGAGCGTGGATATTGATCATGGCGCGGGTTACGGTAACACGCTCACTTGGCACACAACGGATAAGCCTCAGATCACACTGCAGCCAGTGGAAATTCAATTTGACTTGGATTTCGGCAAGTTCATGGATAGGTTCTCAAGTCTAATAACCAAGCCTCTCGCTCACTGACGAGCAGCGGACTCTTTTGATAAGCGTTCGAAGATTACCAGTTCCTCTTTTGCTTTTGCTGAATCTCCCATAAGCCGGTAAGCCTCCGACATTCGATAGTGCGCCTCTTCCAAAGCCGGCTCGGCGGCTATCGCGGATTGATACTCCCGAATTGCCTCCCGATAATTGCCCTCATGCGCGGCAATCACACCAAGACGTACATAGGCTGGAGCGAGATGATCATCCAGCCGTACGGCTTTCTGCAGTGAGTCACGCGCTTGCTCATCGGCAAGAGTCGCTCCATAATAATAGTTTGCGAGCGCGCTGTCCGGCTGCAATTTGACGAGCTGGGCCATACGCTCCTTATAGCCGCTGGATTCAGTAATCTGTTTTGCCCGAACCTTGGCCAAGAAGAAATACGGCTTTGGATCGGTGGCCACCAAGTCGGTGGCTTTATAGAACCATTGCGCGGCTTCATCATAAGAGCCTTCCATATAACACGCGCTTGCCATTCCCAACAGCATCCTGACAGACTTAGGAAACAATCTCACGCCCCGTATAAACGTTTCCGCGGCTGCCTGAGCCTTGCGATTGTTCAGTAAGTCGGTTCCTTCGCGGTAAAGAACCGCTTCCTTCGGATCGTCCGCCCGCGCTGGCTCATCCTGCAGAGCTTTGGCGAGCGTTGTCGACGATCGAAACACCGTGTCTGATCCGTGGCCGCCGCGATACGTGTAATCTGTCACTCCGGCTGCTGTGTAACTCGGTTCATCGAAGAAAGCTGGCTCTGGACTCAGGTCTGCGGTCGTTGTCTTGTCTGGCTTGGCAGTGATTTTTAGCGATGTTCCCAGCGCTCTTAATGTGTATGTTCCAGCTGCGGTCGAAAAGCGATACATGCCATGGGCATCTGTCAGCACCATCACTTCTTTCTGGTCCGCCGCTTGTAAGTACACTTTGGCGGCCGCCGCCGGATGATGCTGCGCGTCATACACCGTTCCGGTAATCACGCACAGTGTTGCCGCCACTGCTTGCCAGCCATTCATAGTCTGCTTAGCCGCTCTATCACCAAATCGAAATACCGATCGGCGTTTATTTCGCGCATGAATTTTACGTTCGCCGGCTTATCCGTCACTGACCACCAGTCCACGATAGTCATGCCTAATGTCAGTAAGCTTGCGCATTCCACATCAACCCGAACCTTGCGTCCGGAAAAGATCTCCGGGGCCAGTAAATAAGCAATGACAGTGGCGTCATGCAACGGTCCCCCTTCCCATCCATATTTCTGCTCATCGAAAATCTTGTTGAATTTGAGGAGGTGATAGAACGCTTCTGCCACGGGAGTTCCAACCGCGCGCAGCTTGTCTAATCGTTTGACAGTTGTCCGTGCCTGATGCGTGCAATCCAGGGGAATCATTGTGATAGGCGCACCGCACTCAAGCACTCGGCCCGCCGCTTCAGGATCGACATATACGTTGAACTCCGCGGCCGGTGTAATGTTTCCGCCTTCTGAAAACGCACCTCCCATGATCACAATCTCTTTCACATGAGTCGCAATGCGGGGTTCCTTAGCAAGCGCGAGAGCGATGTTAGTAAGCGGCGCCAGACAGCACAACGTGACCTCGCCCGGCTTCCTCTTCATCACCAAATCCACAATCGCATCGGGCGCAAAACCATCGGTTAGCGGCATCCTCGGTTCTGGTAGATCGTAACCATCAAAACCAGTGCGGCCATGTACGTGTTCAGCGGTAATCAACTTTCGCAGTAAAGGCGCGCTCGCTCCCGCATAAACTGGTGTTTTCGATCTTTGGGCTAGTTCAAGCGCCTTTCGAGCATTTTTAGACGTCAGGGAGATAGGCACGTTTCCCGCAACTGTGGTGACCGCTAAAACTTCCACCTCTTGTGGCGACCCGAGCGCAACCAGAATCGCCACGGCATCATCGGGTGAAGGGTCACAGTCAATGATGATTTGTCTCAACGGAGTTGCTCCAGAGCCTGCAGGGCGGCAGCGTGATGGGGGCGTTGCGCGAGAAGAGCTTGCAGAACGGTCCGCGCCTTCTCAGCGTTCCCTTCTATGGCATACACTCTAGCAAGGTTTAAGTAAGCTTGATCAAAGGTTGGCGCCAGTTGGATACACTTTTCGAACTGCGCCACAGCTTGATCTCGACGCTGGGTTCGCAAGTAGAGGATGCCCAGATTGTTCAGCGCTTCCGGATAGTCCGGTCGAGCTTGCAGAGCCTTCTGCAGGTGTTGATAAGCGCCCAATGTGTCATTACCTTGCGCTAACACCATCCCCAAACTGTAATTCGCGTCCGCATCGTCAGGCTTGATTCGCAGGGCGCGTTCTAGTGTGGCGCGAGCATCCTCCCAGCGTCTTTGCTGCCGGTAGGCGTTCCCTAGATTCTCAAGCGCCACGAAATGTTCTGGACTCAATTCAAGCGCCCGTTTAAAGCGGCCAACTGCCTTTTCTGTGTCGCCAGCGCGCGTGGCGAGAATGCCGAGATTGTTCCAGGCGTTCGGCAGAGTTTCCGGATATCCAGCATTTAGTTTCACCGCGCGCTCGAAACAGTCTTCCGCCTGCTTGTTTTTTTCCTGTTTGAGATAAACGCTGCCAAGTCCGTAAAGGGATTCCGCGCTCTCTGTCGCGGATCTGAAAAAGTCCGCCGCCGAATCAAGATAGTCTCGCTGAAAAAAAATCGAGCCGAGAGAAAGATAGTTCCTTCCAAATTCATAAGTATCGGCCACTCCCGGGAAGGGAAGTGCTTGTGCCAGTCGAGCCGTGGTCGTTCGGGGAATATTCTTCAAATCTAGCTGAACTCGCTCTTCGCTTACTGGCCCTTGATAGACCTTTACAATCTGACCTTCATCGTCCAATAGGAAAGAAGTGGGCAAAGGCATATCGCGATGCTGATCAAAAATGTTGCGAAACAGGAGATTGTATACGGCGCTGAAATCTTCTGAAAATGATGCTTCAGTTTTAAAAGTGACTAGTTTCGAGCCCCTCTGAAGACTCGGAGCTGTAATGGGCACGAGCAACCACGTTTCGATTGTCGCTGGCACGGAATCTTCAACCGGTGTGGTCATTGATGCTGTGGACGCCTTCCATTGTTTGAATGGCTCAGAGCGAACCTCCGCGACTCCCTCCGTTACCCACACCCGCTGATTAGCCCGCAAACCTCCCACTTGTTGAGTCATACCGCTGGGCCAGCGGATTGTGGCCGTGATTTCGCCTCCCGTCTCTCCCAGTCCAAAGAAGACCTCTTTACTATGCTGCGCCAAAAATCCCGATCCTGCCTGGATAGATTTCGTTTGACGCCCCAACTTGACCACTGCGCCGATGGCATCACGGTTACTTTTTGTCCCTTTGAGCCGAAACGCAATCGATGGCGGCAAATCAGGGATAGTGTTCTTAATCAACCGAAGTTGCGGCGCATTGCGGCTCTTGAGCAGCATCTCCTGCTTCCCGTCGCCATCGAAATCCGCCAAGGCGAAAGACCGGCCATCCTCTATGAAGTCAAGACCAAGCGCTCCTGAAACGTCGCTAAACGTTCCGTCTCCGTGATTCATATAAAGAACATTTCGTTCGTATCCACTCCATGTATAGCCGTCGCGGATCCATTCATTGATGGCCTTCCACCCTTGCTCGTAATCGGTCGAGGGCTTGGCTTCGTTGGGAGATTTTGCCACTACTTGCCGCCAGAAAAAGCTGTTCAATTCCTGCCGATTGACACCTGAAATCATGCCGTTGGCAATATATAAATCGGCAAGACCATCATGATTAAAATCCCAAGCATCAGATCCCCAGGCCCACCGGCCCATCCCGGTATTTGAATCGGCTGTTACATCGCGAAATTGTGAGTGCCCGCCGTTGAGCAGCAACGAATTCCCCATCGCGTGCTTTTGGTAAATCGCTCGCAATTGCTCTGGCGCATCGTTTTGAAAATCTTTATCCCTGGTAATTCGCTCGCCGGCCGCCGTCCACATGTTGGCAACATAGAGGTCTTCTGCTCCATCGTTGTTGTAGTCGAACCAGCAGACACTCATTCCCGCGCCAATATCTTCCACGCCTACTTCCGCTGCGACATCGCTAAATGTTCCGTCGCCATGGTTGCGGTATAGATTCTTTTTGCCAAAATCGTTCACAACATATAGATCGGGCCAGCCATCGCCGTTGAAATCGTTCCAGCCGCAGCAGAAGCTGTAGCGCGTGTTGTTTTGATCCATCCCGCACTGCGCTGTCACATCGCGAAATGTACCATCGCCGTCGTTATGCATCATGAAATTGGCCGGACCGTTTTCGGCGGCGAAATAAGGAGTCGGATAGTTATATTGATCTGATCCTTGATAGAAGCTATAGAGACAAAAGTAAAGATCAAGACGCCCATCGCGATCATAGTCTGCCGCCGCCGCGCTTGTAAAAGTGCCCTGCGGCGCTTGAGCAAATTGAAAAGCTCCGCGCTTCATCTGAAACTTGCCATTCCCCTGATTCAGAAATAGCAATGGGCCATTGGCCCGCACAACCACCACGTCCTGCCGTCCGTCGTTATCAAAATCGGCGATTAGCGCGCAGGCAGTGTTATCGAGGAGACCGAGCCCTGAACGCTCGGTCACATCCTCAAACGTTCCATTACCCCGGTTTCGATAAAGCCGGTTTGGTAAGCCCGCTGGCTGGCAAACGTAGATATCGTCGAAACCCGTTCCATAAAGGTCTCCCACTGACACTCCGTTGTGTCCATAGATGTCAATTCCACTTGCGCCATCGAGCACCGTTCGCCAATAGTCTGCTCCATGCAGCATCTGCCCGCCATACGAGGAGTTTTCTCCGAACGCAGATTGGGATGTGTCAACAAAGCAACGCTGTTGAGCACGGCTCCGCACCTCTTCGTGCATCTCCCAGCGGACAATCTTGAAGTCCCTATCCCAATCGATTGACCATTCTCCGATGCGTTGTTCTCGAAAGAAGTTTGATCCAGTACCCACGAATTCATAGCGGACGCGACTCTCAAACGAATCGATTCTTGTGATCTGAAATTCTGCAGTTAAAATCTGCGAAAATTCAACCAAATTATCTTGCACCTCCAGCAGAAACGCATCTGGGGGTAGCGATAATTCCTCGGAAAACCATAGCCTACGGGCAGTCAGCGTTTTAAACCCCGTTCGCAAGGCTCGCGAACTTAACGGTTTCCAAGAGCCGCCTTTAAACCGTCCGCTAAGGGCGGCGCCAAGTGACTTCACATTTCTTGACGACTGTCGAAGCTCACGCGCCCAAGAGTCGAAAAGCGCGGCCATCTTTTCGTGACGCTGTTCATTAAGGAATCCGTCGCGCCCTGGCTGGATAAGGAGTTGCGCGTTGTCTACGGCAGTTTGCTGACGATAATGCGGATGTAGATGAAAGTCCGGATCGGCAGATGCTTGAAAGCGCGGAGGCCATAAAAAAGCTGCCGCCATCCGCCCAGATTGGATGAGGAATTTTCGCCTTTCTTGGCTTTTTACATGCCGCAAAACCAACTTTACCATCCAGAAGAGCCCGCTGGCCGCGAGTCTATAATCGTTAGCTTGCCGAAACTGCGTCGGTTACCGCAGCGGCCTGCCGGTCGCTGTTCTGCACGCGCCGGGGTTGCACGTCTGCGATCGGTCTTGCGCGCAACGCACGTTCATTCAACATCAATTCACTGGCCTGCACGGCCCGATTCGCATGGAACCAACGCTGAAACGGATAGTCGTACAGAACATTGCAGATGGCCGACAAACTCATCCCTTGGTGGTGAGCCATGAAGCTGCGGACCAATTCATACTTGGGTGCGCGCAACGCACGGCTTGGAGAAGCTGTGTAATCGGCCGCTTCATAGAAGCCATATTGGGCCAGCCAGCCCTTGCGTGCCATGGCGGCCAAATTCTCCGCCGCACCCGCCGGATCGACCATCAGCGCAAGACAACTGGAGTAGGGCGACACCACCAGAAACCCCGCGCGCGCCACGTTTAGGGCCAAGCCGGGCACACCAAATGCGGCGTACTGATAGTTGCCTTGTTCGTCTTGTTTCGCATAGCCCGATTCAGAAACGCCCCACGGAATCCTTCGCCGCCGCCCATAGCTTTGTTGCGCCCGCACCGCCCCCTCCAGGGATTTCGCGATCAGCGTATCGGGGTGCGAACGCATCCAGATCAGTGGCATGAGGTATTCAAACATCGTGCCCGTCCAGGAGATTAGCACCGACTCGTTCTCACAAATTGTATGTTGCCGCCCCAAGCGGAACCAGCAGTCCTGATCCACATCGTCTTTCGCCACCGCGATGAAAGACGCGATGCGCGACTCAGAGGCGAGCAAGTCATAACACGAGCCGTTCAAGTGTTGTGCATCCACGTCGTAGCCAATCGAAAGAAGATTTCGTCGATGATTGACAAGCAGGCGGAAGTCCATCTCCGCAGAAAGCTCGTCGCAATCCGCCGCGATCTTGCGCAGACGGTCCGCTAAGCCCTCCATCTGTGATCGAGCTTCCAATAGAGCGTGTGAAAGTTTCTTCGCCGGATCCGACGAAGTAGCAGAGCTATCGATCTGCAACTTGAGCTCCGAATAGAAGGCACTCGCCCCAGCTGGCGTCGGAATCGTTTTGGGAAAGGTATCGTTTGAAAACAGTGACGAGTACTGCGGCGCGTACCAAGGCAGCAACAACGACACCGTGCCGCGCAAGACTGACGCCCGTTCGTTAAACTCGCCCCCCTCGCCTTCTTGCGACTGAGACACAAAGGTCGGCAACCAAGACGAAGCCTCCTTGAGTTGAAAGAGCTTCTCCCAAGTTCCGGCTAGCGAGGAGTTCGTGGCGTAATCACGCAGCCCTGCCAGCGCGCTATCCAGCACCGCCGGACGTTCCAAAAGTTCCAGGCAACCTTGTCGCACACTCCACAATGATGCCATCAGGTTTCCGTTATCAACACTCGAAATCGCTCGCGGTGTAAGGGCCTGCAGCGTTGTTGTGTCATACCAATTGACCAAGTGTCCGTTAAAGCGTGGCAATTTGCGCGTAGTGGCCAGTGTCTTTTCGGTCAGGTCTACGAATTCAGGGAGCGTGATATAGCCAAGCTCCAGCGCTGCCTGTCTTGCATTCAGCAAGAAGCCCAGATTCGTGGTCGAAATACGGTCTGCCCGTCGCGGAGGAGTTTCCTGAACGTTGTCCGGAATCAGCCAGTGATTCTCAGCCGTACTAAATGTCGCGAAATATTTCCAGGTTCGGAGTGCCGTGTCGCGCAAGAAGGCTTCTGCCTTGTCCGACAAAGCAACGACACCATTGTGCGGCGAGCGATTCAACCATTTCGAGAGTAACTTGCTGCCAAACCACGCCAGCAGAAAAGGCGCTGCGTAAGGCGTCGCTTCGGGAACCAGAAATAAACAAGCTCCCAGCGCCACACACAATGCCGGCAACCAATCTAAATAAATGTCAACCGGTGTTCGCTTGCGGATACCTAACTCAGCTTCTGTCGCGGTTTCCCATTCTAAAAGGCTGCGGTGAGTAATGTGAGTCCGAACAATGGTCCGTACGATTGCATCGAACGAAACCAGCGTCTGATGCGCTAAAAAAGCGATGTTTAATATAATGCCGACATGTGCAGTGGCGAAGTCTTCGAGCGACTCGCGCACAGAGGCCCAATTCCCTGCGACCGTAGCGCGGGTCAGCGCAAACAGCAAACGAAAGTAAATCGGCAGGAAAAGCAGGGCCAGGGTGACGAACGTCCAGAACCTCGGCCCTCCAGGTAAGACGAACCATCCAGCCACTAGCAATAAGAAGGCAGCGGGCTCCATCAAACTTCGCCGCAAGTTGTCCACAATTTTCCAGCGCGACACAAGCGAGATTGGATTGCGAACCAGCTTGCGTGTTTCGTCTGGCACTTGACCAAAGATCCAACGAACAATCTGCCAGTCGCCGCGCAGCCAGCGGTGTTTGCGGCGGTTATACGCGCTGTAATGAGACGGATAATCGTCAATCACTTCGATATCGGAAGCAAGCCCGGCCCGGGCATACGCGCCCTCAATCAAATCGTGGCTCAAGAGAGCGTTGCGTGGGAAGCGTTTCTCCAAGACCGTGCGCAGGGTATCCACATCGTAAATGCCCTTACCCGTGAAGATACCTTCACCATAGAGATCTTGATACACGTCTGAGACCGCGCGCGAATAGATATCAAAGCCGGTTTGCCCGGAATAAATGCGTGCCAACCGCGAAGTAGCAGACGTATGAACGCTGATGCCCACTCTAGGCTGCAGAATGCCATAGCCTTCCGTCACGATTTTCCGCTCAGCATCAATAAGCGGACGATTCAGAGGATGAGCCATCGCAGCAATCAGCTTTTGCGCCGACCCGCGCGGTAATTGCGTATCGGAATCAAGCGTAATCACGTATCGAATGCTTTGAATCGGCAGCTTACTGATGTCGCCAGCCTTCACCGGGAACGGATCAAACGAATCGCGCAGGTATTGGTTCAGGTCGAGCAGTTTGCCGCGTTTACGTTCCCAACCCATCCAAGCACCTTCGCGCGGATTGAAAACGCGATGCCTGTGGAAGAGATAAAAACCTCCATAAGGAAGAGATCCATATTTCTCGTTCAGATCGTTAATCAGCTCAATTGCTAAATCAACGCGCCGGTCGGTTTCGCCGGTTGGTTCAGCCGTATCGGGCAGATCGGTCAGCAAAGCGTAGTAGATGTGAGCGTCGCGATTCACCAGATAGCGGATTTCCATATCGTCCACTAACTGCCGAATCTGTTTTTCATTAATCAGCAGCGTGGGGATCGCGACAATCGTTGCGCTTGCCTCATCAACCCCCTTGGAAAAATCGAGTTTTGGCAGCGGGTGTGGATTCAGCACCGTCGTCACCAAATAATTCACCAGTTCTACTGCCGATTGGGTGGCGGGCAAAAGCAGAACTAGCGCGCTCAATATCAACGCCCAGCCGTTGTGTTGCTCCACCAGACTCATCAAAATGGCCACCACCGTAAGGAGCGTTACGAATTCTATGCCAATGATGTAGACTTCATCGGGATAACTGCGAAACAACCGTTGCAGCAGTGATGTGAGAGCAGGCCGGTAGCCCACTCTCTGTAGGAATTCCCGTGAACCCGTTCTATCAATGAGGTAATACCCGACATGACGCAGCCGATCGCGCAACGCCGCTGGGCTTCCAGGGTCGATTTTCGCATCTTGTGCAAATTCCACGGCGATCCGGCTTACTTCTATCTCACTAACATCCGAATGCCGCGCGATCGCCGCAACCCGCTTTCGATAAGTTGCGCGACTGAGCTGATCCATCCGCGGATAAGTGCCACAGGGGTCGCCTAGTAAGGTCTGGTGAACCCGTGAAAGATTCTCGAGCGTTTCTCGCCAATCTTCTTCGCCAATGAAACGCAATGCCGTAATGGCCGGACCCACTTCAAAACTCAGCGCTTGCTTGCCGTTTTGCCGGAATGCTTCCAGCGCCTGCTGCCCCCGTTGCGCGAGCAACTCGAGCAATACTAATTTCAGGCACATCAGAAAATTGTCAAGCTCAGCCAGTCGTAGCGGGTCGATCTCTTGCACCGCATCCAGATAGGCAGCTACTTTCGTCTGATTAATGCGGCACTTCGAAGCCGCAAGCAAGCCACGCGCCAGCACTACGCACCGTGGGATAGCATCTTCCGTCTCTGTTCTGACCGCTGGCAGCCGCGCCAGACCTCGCACCGATTCGCGCAAATCCTGCAATTCCGCATGTACCAGCCGCAAGTTGTCATACAACCAGCGTAGGTCTTCTGTGGGTTCGCCGCTCCGCAAACCATACAAGTCCCGCCTAAGTCCATTCAACCGCCGAAGGTTTTTCCGATAAATTTCCCCCGTACGCGCAGACGTGCTGCGTCCACTCAGCCAGGCGCAGGATTTCGCCGTCTGCCGTGCGTTCTCTGCAAGCGCCGCCAGTTCTATGGCAGCCGCATCTAATTGGGGAGTTGGTTGCGGCATTTGACTTTGCTCAGCGATAGCTCGCCGCCTGTAGTTCAAACATGTCCGCGTAAGTGCCGCCGCGCGCCATCAATTGGTCGTGGCCGCCTTCTTCACTGATACGGCCGTTCTCCAAAACGATAATCCTCTCCGCCATACGCACTGTAGAAAATCGGTGCGAGATGAAAAGCGCCATCTTTCCTGTAGTGAGTTCGTTGAAGCGTTGAAACACTTCAAACTCCGCGCGCGCATCCAGCGCTGCCGTGGGTTCGTCCAAAATCAAAACTTGCGCGTCACGCAAATAAGCTCGGGCCAGCGCCAGTTTCTGCCACTCTCCGCCCGAAAGATCCACGCCACTTTCAAATCTCCGCCCTAGCATTTGCTCATACCGTCCAGCTAGCCGCTCAATCACTCCGTCAGCCAAACTCTTTTGTGCGGCCGCCTGAATGCGCTGATCGTCACCAAGATACTCAATGCGTCCCACTGCAATGTTCTCGCGAGCTGTCATCTCATAGCGCATGAAATCCTGAAAAATCACACCAGTTTGGCTGCACAGATCTTCTATCTGATATTCGCGCAAATCTACGCCATCCAGCAAAATGCGTCCGCCTGTTGGATCATACAGCCGGGTGATCAGTTTTACAATTGTGGTCTTACCTTGGCCGTTTTGACCGATCAGCGCGATCCGCTCACCGGGTTCAATCTGCATATTCAAATCATCTAAAATCAGCCTGTCCGTTCCGGGATAACTAAAACGCACATTCTGGAACTCAAATCCTTTTCTGATCGGCCTTGGCGCGGGCAACGCGTTCGGTTTGGATGACACGCTGGGCTTCATTTCAAAAAACGCTAGTAGGTCGGTCAAAAACAGCGCTTGGTCCGCAATGCTCGAAAGAGTCGAGAAGATCTGTGAGATGTTACTCGACGCATTCATAATCGATTGCGTGAGAAATGTAAGCGTGCCAATTGTGAAGACGCCAGTCACAGTTCTGAAAATCACCCAAAGATATGCACCGTAATAACCGCCCGTACTCAAGATAGAGAGCAAAGAAACCGCAATCAGGCGCTTGCGATTCAACGCTAGATTCTCGTCCAAAATCCCGTTCCAAAGCGTGACAAACCGCCGTGTGAAAAAATCGCTGAGGTCAAAAAGCTTTAGTTCTTTCGCAGCTTCTTTACTCCCCCCCAATTGCCGCAGATAATCTAACTGCCGCCGCGCCGGCGTTTGGCGAAAATTCTTAGCGTAACTCAGAAAGGCGAAATGGCTTTCCCCCAAAAAGGCCGGCAGCAGGCACGCCACCAGAATGAGGAGCAGCCACGGCGAATACCAGAGGATTGCCACCGAGAGCGAAATAGTCGTCACCGCCTGTTGGAACAATCGGCCAATGGATTGAATCATCCCCAGCCGGTCTGTGGCTTGAACTCGCGCCCGCTCCAACCGATCGTAGAAAACCGGGTCTTCATACGCCTGTAAGTCTAGTTTTGATGCGTGCTCCATCACTTCGATGCTCACGTGGCGCGTATATCGATCGGCCAAAACCGCATCATAGTAATCCACCACTCGTCCCAAAACACCACCCAAAACGGCCAGTGAAAACTCCGCAGCGGCCAGCCACCAGAGTTCTGGCGAAAGCGTAGCCTTATGCTGAACGATTCGATTGATCAAATCGATAATCAACTTCGTCACCCAAGCAGTACTAACGGGGATGAGCGAAACGCCCGCACGAAAGACCAAGCCTAACGTGACAATAGCCGGGCCCGATTGCCAAACGATGCCCAACACCGGCGGCACATTCTTTAATGCGCGGAGGCGCTCTTTCCAAGCGCTCAGGAATGGTTGCTGTGGGTCTGCTGTCACGACTGTCTAGAGGTAATGGCCAACTGGATTGGGAGCATCTACGTCACAGAGCGGACTGCTAGAACGCCTTGAAAAATAGACTCAAACCAGCCGGTAAACGTTTCCACCCAGGTACGCCCCCGGTCCCTCTGTAGGCCCCAGTTTATCGTATTGGGGTGCGTTCGGTCACTTGGCGGTGGCTTCCCATTCGTCCAAATGGCCGCCAGCCGCCAGGAACTGTCTCTGCCAGTCGCTGGCAGACTGCATGTCCGCTTCATAATCCTGTTGCGTATCGCGAATCTGCGCGCGCTCCCGCAACAGCCGCGCCATTAATATCAGCGCTCTTGTCGAAGGTGGATCGAAGTCTGCCGCGGAATGCGCATTGGAAATTGCGTCGTCAACTAAGGCGCCATATTTCTGCTGCAATTCACGGCGCCAGTCTTTATCTGGAATGGGTCCGTTCGCTCGTTTCGATTCGGCTTTCGCCTTCTGAATAGCAGGGCCAAATTGATCGCGCTCAACACTAGCCAGTTGCAAATACAAACCAGCTTGACTCGACTCAATGGCGATCGCCCGCTTTAGCGTCTCTTGAGCCTTGCTATACCGATTCAGCCTCTCGTTTCTATCATTAGCTTGCTCGGCAAGTGTCGTTTCTAATTCAGCTAGCTGAATCAGCGATCGTGCACTTGACGGCTCCAACTGAGCGGCTTGCTCCAGATGACTCTCAGCGCGGTCTGTGAAATCCGAATCCTCAGAAGGTCTGGTATTGCCGGCAATAATTTCTCTCGCCAACGCAATACCGACTCCCTCATGCGCTTTGGCAGACGATGGATTGATGTCTACGCTTTCTGAAATGCTTCTGCCGCTGTATGAAGCTGATTTTTCTCAAGCGCTTCCTGTCCTACGTTAATGAACTCGCGCGCACTGTCCGGTTCATCCCAGGCGTGACCAGCGGCAACAGATACCAATAAGAAGAAAAGGGCACCCACTCGCATAACAACCCCACTACCTTATCAAGACGGGCAGGGATTATCGTGCGTTGAGCATCTACTTCTACTAATGATTTTTGTTCCAGTCAGGGCTCGCCAGTTCAATCCGCCAGATCGGACCCCCTTCAAAAAGTGGACCTTCCGATTTGAGGAATCCTGGCGCCTTGCCTGGAATAATCCAGATTCTGGTATCAGGAGGCTGCTTGCCCACCAATGGGGCGATCACCCCGCTTAAACCGCCAATGTCGATTTTGACGTTGTAGCAGAAAGACTTTCTAGGCGCACCTCCAACAAAGAATGTCTCTTCGCCAGATGGCGTAACAATCAACTTGACAAGTCTGGGCTTTGGGGTAGTGACCACCATCGACAGGTCAGTACGAATGCTTCCCGCGTCAATATCAAGGAGTAGCGTGGTCACCATTCCATTTACAACGTCGCTCGGAAGTTTTAAGTTCTCAGCGAACTTCTTTTGCTCCCCGTCCTCCTCAGTTGCTTCTACTTTTGCTAAGCCGGTCGCTCCGTCTAGTAGCCAATCCGTCGGGGTTTTGAATGATGTTCCCTTTTCAACCAAATGATAAGAGATCAATCGAAAGAAATGGCGCTGCGAATACACCACAGTCTCCTGATAGAGAGACCCATCCTTAAAGTGAAAGAGAAGTTCGGCCGTGACTCGGGAGTTTTGTACTGTCTGTGACAATTCTCCCGAGGCCAAAAGATTGTCCTGCATATCTTTTAGGACAAGAAAACCGTGCAGCAAACCCTCCGCATGCCGCACGGGCACCGGATTCGCCGAAAGCTGAACCACGGCTGCGGCCAACAGCAAAAAACGGCTATTTATCAAAGTCCGTGCGATCTGTCGACGTGCTGCCAGATGGCGCCTCCGCGTTGGGAGTCACTCCCGTCCCTCTGCCCCCAGGAACGATTTGCGGACTCGGAGATCCCGTGTCGGTCGGAGTAAGTGAGGTCGAACCCGCTCCTGCCCCCGCCCCTGCGGCCACGCCAGAGGTGTCCACTCCGCGCGATCCGATTGATAAATTTGCGTCGCGGGCGATTGTGTCGTTGATGCTTAATCCGCGCGCGGGTTGAGCTTTGCCTAATGCTTTACGCTCCGCATCTGTCATGTCTTTCTTCTCTACAGGTATGTCGTTGAATTTAGGATCGATCATGTTTGCCTTCCACAGGTTCGACCTCAAACGGAACTAAGCGGAGCATCTGTCAAAAGTTCTAGTGGCTGGTTTGAGATTCGGCGCCACTCCCCCGTCTCGCCTTGAACTCGGCGAACATCATTTTTGCCTCTGCGTCTCTGTGAAGCTTCTGATACAGCATCGCGAGCGAATAGCAGCTGTCGGCCGAAGTTTTGTCTCCGGCTATCGCAATCCTATACTCCGCAACGGCCTCATCAAACTTTTCTTCTTTCTCTAAACTACGTGCCAAGTAATAGTGTGTTCGCGCAAGGCTCCCGTCATACTTTAGTGATTCTCGCAACGCAACTTCGGCCTGCGCGGGTTCACCAGCGCGCAACAATAAATATCCCAAATTGTGAGGCGGCCATGCGGACGGTTGCGCCTGCTGCCGGTTCAACGATACTGCTTTTTCAAACAGCTCCCGAGCCTTTTCCATTTGCCCTTGCATATCCCACACCAATCCCAAACTGTCCCAACCGCGCGCCGATTTTGGGTCCAATTGCACTGCCTTTTGCAGATGGTCCGCTGCTTCCGTATAACGGCGTTGGTCATAGTCGATTCGCCCCAGCCAATACCAATAAATCGCTGTGCTGTCATGCTCCTTCGCCAAACCCGACAACTCCGTGCGCGCTCCCGTCTCATCTCCCAATCGCACCAGCGCCATGGCTAAAGTAAAACGGTCGCCCTCTCGCGCAGGATGCAGCTTCTCAGAATCACGAAAAGCGGAAGCGGCCCTCGCCATGTCTCCTTCAAGGAAGGCCAAGGCTCCCTGCAGCGCGAGTATCTCGGCCCGCTCGCTCCCGCTCGACGGTTTTATTGCAGTCAATTGTGAATCCACCTGGGCAAAATTCTTGGCTCGAAGTTCGGCTTCACCCTTATCTCCCAGCACCTGTTTCACGCGCAGATAAATGTCCTGATCTTGCCCCAGTGCCGCGAGACACCCAGTTAGTAAGAGAGCAACAACACGCCACGCCGCCATCTGAATCAGGGCCTCATTTCCAGAGTCCGCAACATCAGTTCAGCCCGCTTTGACCGTTCCTCATCTAACTTCTTGAGTGTCTCCTCTTGCCCGGCGGCTCTAGGGTCATGCGTCCTCCTATACAAAACTAATAACTGTTCGTTGGCTTGAAAACTCTGCGGTGATAACCGCACTGCCTCCTCTAGTTCAGAATGCGCTACAGCCATCTCTCCACGCATCATCGCGATTCTGCCTAGTTCAGTGTGTGGTTCCGAAAACTTCGGCTGCAGGCTCAATGCCTCTCGCAACTGATGTGCAGCTTCATCCAAATCGCCATCAAGCCGCGCCATCCGTCCCAAATAATAGTCCGCAGCCGCCGCCAGACTTTTGTTGATCCTCGCCGTTCGCATCTCTTCTCTGGCATGCGTGTACTCACCCGCGGAAAAATAAGCCAAACCCAAGGCGTAATGCCCGCGCTCATCAGCCGGCCGCGCCTTCACATATTTAGCAAAGTAGCTCGACGCGGTCGCCGCATCCCGTGTTTGCAATATCACCGAACCCATCGCGTAATTGTAGTTTGGATTGTCCGGGTCGATCGCCAGTGCTTTGTCCAGCGATTGCTTCGCTTCAATCGGCAGATTCATTTCTCCGGCGATGGCGCCAAACAGAAAGTGAATCCGCGCATTGTTTGGCTCCAGATCACGGGCGTGCGCAAGATAACCCAACGCTCCCTCATGATCGTTCGCGTCTTCCGCCAGACGTGCCAATTCGAGCAGATGGGCGCTGTTCCAAGGATCTAACACCGCCACCCGTTCCAAAGTCTTTCGGGCGTCTACCGGTCGTTTCAGTTGCTCATAAGCCACCGCCAGTCTTTGTAACGTGACTTTTCCCGCCAATCCTCGTGTGTCCAATCCTTCTGCCAAAACCTCCAGCACCCCAGCCCCCTTTGGTTCGTCAATGGGCCCATGCATCGATTCGAAATCCGCCTCTCGGAAATCGGCCTCATTCGCTAACCGTTTCGCCAGTTCTTTCGCCTCGCCGTTGCGCTTCAGTCCGCTCAAATCCAAACATCTCAGCGGCAGGTTGTCTTTCTTTGCCGCATTCAGCTGCCGCAAAGACTCGGCGAAGTCTCCGCGCTCCTCGTAAATCTGCGCTAACGCCGTATGCGCCTCTTCGTTCGTGGGCGCGCGGCTTGCCACAATTTGCCAAGCTTTTAGCGCACACGGCTGTTGATTTAGTTGCTGACACGCGCGCCCCAAATTCTTCCACCCCGGTGTCAATTGAGGATTGATCTGCACCGCTTTGGCAAAATCATCGCGTGCCTCCCCTAGCTCAGCGCGCTGCGCATGCACCACACCTCGCAAGTTCAAAATTCCGGCATCGCTGGGATATTTTTCCAGTGCGCTTTGAACGGTTTGCCACGCGCCTGCTAAGTTGCCTTGCTCTATTTGCTCCTGCGCGGTTCTCACGGCATCAGCTGACTTTAGGTCGCTGGCGGGCAAAGAACTCGATCCGATCAAAATTGCCGCGATTAAACTCCGAGGCATCATCATTAATGGCTAACTAAGAATATACTCTTTAAGTCGTCACACCGCTAAAGATCATAACCAAACATCTTATTTGTAATTTGGCTCTTGACGGGAGTAGAAGTTAAGGATATAACTCTTAGCAAAGGCTCGAGGCCTGCTAGAAACACTTCTGGTTCTTTGCTTTGGGTCAAACGCTCACCTACTTTAAGGAAGAGTCAAAATGCCACGTCGTCGCAAATCTCTCATTCAATTGAGTTCTCTTTTCCAGTCCTTGCTTCTTGTTGCGCTTTGCTCACGGATAATTCTCGGTCAGAGCCAAAATGCCAGCCTGGAAGGTCAAGTTACCGATAAGTCAGGGGCCACAGTTCCGCAAGCAACCGTCACAATCACCGCTGCGGAGCGCTCGCTGAGCTCGTCCCTCACAACCGGAGCCGATGGTCGATTCGGATTTCCTAACTTGCTTCCGGGGTCTTACGACCTAACCATAAATGCTAAGGGATTTCGCACCTATGTCTCCCACGGGATTCAACTTCTAGCGAATCAGTCAGCACAGTTGCCGGTCAGTTTGGATATCGGTGACGCGTCAACTAAAGTTGAAGTCACGGCCGACGCCGCGTTACTAAACGTAGACAACGGAGCACAGCAAGAGGGCGTGCCGCCCCAGATAGTCAATCAGCTTCCGTTACTGGTGGCTAGTGGCACATTGCGCAATGCCGTTCAGTTTGTAACCTTCTTACCCGGTGTTAATACCGGCACCAGTGTACAGGCATTCAATGCTCGTATTAATGGCGGTCTCAAGATGGGCGACGAAGCTGTGATGGATGGCGTGAGTATGCAGGAAGGCACTATGTCGCAAAGCGGGATGGTCTCTTATCTTGACCTTCCTTCTACTCCGGACATGGTGAACGAAGTACAAGTACTCACCTCCAGCTACGAGCCCGAATATGGCACCACCACGGGTGGCGAGATCATCGTCACCACCCGCAGTGGCACAGATCAGTTCCACGGCGCCCTCTTTGAGTATTTCCGGAACAAAGATCTGAATGCTTCACAGTTCACAAATCAGCGTCTGGCCGGCGATCAGCGCCCTAAAGACAATGAAAATGAGTTTGGTGGAGCAATTGGCGGACCGGTCAAGCTTCCTTTCTTACCCTTTGTTTGGGGATCGCATCACAAAACCTATTTCTTTCACGACGAAGAATATTTGCGCAGTCTTGGCGGCACTGTTCGCCCACTAGACTCCATTCCGTCCACCCAAGAGCGCACCGGAAATTTCTCCGATCTCAACGTGCCCATTTACGATCCAAAAACCGAGACCATATCGAACGGAAATGTGATTCGTTCTCCGTATGCCGGAAACATAATTCCCCCTTCCGAGCAGAGTCCTTTGGCCATTAAATGGATGCAATATCTGCCGACGCCTACCGCTGCCGGACCCTATAACAATTATTTGGCTCAACCTGTTTCCGACGGCATTCTTTCTAACACGGACGAGTTTCTTTACAAAATCGATCACTACTGGGGCGAGAAAGACCATATCTTTGTTACAGTCTTGCGCCAAACAACGGCACCGAACGAACAGTGTGCGCTCCCCGTGCAACTCTGCACGTCCAGCCCTGCCAATCCAGAGGATGCGTGGGTCAGTCGCCTAAATTGGGATCGCACTTTTTCTCCCACTCTGTTGAGCCACTTCGCCTATGGCTACCTGAACCGGAATGAAGGCTATGGCTCAGTTACCGGTCAAAATCCGGCTCAACTACCCATGATCCCCAATGCCGTCGCATACAACGCCTCGCCAGCCGCCGGCTTCAGCGGTAACGGAATCAACACTTTTGTTGGCTGGGGCAATACCCAGGGGCCCGGTTACTTAAACAAGACCACGCGCCCGTCACATATCGCCAACGAACTGGTGACGTGGGTTCGCGGTTCACACACCATCAAGTTCGGCGGTGAGTTCCGTCATTTGCAGCAAGTGTTTCGTGGCGCCAACAATGAGTCAGGCTCATTGAACTTCACCGCTTTGAACACTGGCCTTCCTGGAATCACCAGCGGCGATCCGTTTGCCAGCTTCGACATTGGCGCCGTCGACAACGGTAACCTGAGCGTTCATAACGTCGCTAAATATGGAGCCGAGCAACGTGCTTACAATCTGCATGTGGGCGACACGTGGAAAGTCAGCGCCAAGTTAACCGTCAACTATGGACTTCGTTGGGATCGCTTCTCCCCCAGCTTTGAAACGAGCAACAGACTGGCATTCCTCAGCTTCGCTCCCAATCCAGGCGCGGGCAATCTACCTGGCAGCCTCGCCTACGCCGGGAATTCTTGGGGAGCGGCAAGTTTCGGCGCTCCCTATCCTGAGAAGCCATTCAACGGAGCCTTCGCTCCTCGCATCGGTGGCGCTTATAAACTTGGCGATAAAACCGTTGTGCGTGCCGGCTACGGAATGTTTTACACCCAAGCTTTCTACCCCGGTTGGGGAGGCGGTATGTCGCTTGATGGCTTCAATCCACAGCTCAACTTCGGCGATTCTCACAGCGGCTACGAGCCTTCTTTCTACATGGACAACGGCTTCCCCGCTTACAGCACCGCCCCCAATATCAGCACCACTGCGGACAATGGTACCGGTGGTCCTCAGTATCGCCCCACTTACGCAAACCACCTTTCCTATACACAGCAATGGAATTTGACAATTGAGCGCAAAGTCGGTAACAGTGCTATTGCCAAGGTTGCGTACGTTGGTAATAAAGGCACCCATTTGCCTTCCCAGATGCAGCCTCTCAACGTGCTAAACCCTGCGCTGTTATCCTCTCTTGGTAGCTCGGCCCTAAATTCGGTTTTTGCTCCGGGCCAAACCACATTAGACGGCGTCAGCGTGCCTTACTCAAACTGGGTATCGACATTGGATGCGGCCGGCACTTGTAAACCGACGGTCGCGCAGGCTCTCGTTCAGTTTCCGCAATACTGCGGCTCGCTGACGGGCGTTAACGAAAACGAAGGGACTTCGCTTTATCAAGCGTTCCAGGCCAGCTTCGAAAAGCAGTTCTCGAATGGATTCTACTTAGGCGCCAATTACACTTTCTCCCGGCTCAGGACCGATGCAGCTTCTACCACTCAGGCGACGGCTGGATATGGTGGCATTGGCGGCGTGATCAATCCCTATCAGGGGAGTCGCAACTACACGTTATCCCCAGACGACCAACCCCATGTGTTTTCCCTCATGGCCGTATACGATCTCCCATTTGGTCCGGGAAAGCGCTACCTGAGCTCCTCGGGATTCGCGCCGAAAATCTTGAGCGGCTGGACACTCACCTCCAGCTTGAAACTCACCTCCGGCGAGCCGCTGTATTTCCGCGATTCCAACATCTGCGGCGTACCGAGTCAACTTGATGCTGCTTGTATTCCCGGCATCCTTTCCGGCCAAAATGTGCTGACTCAATCCTGGAGCGGGTTTAACGTGAACAAGCCTGCGTTTAACGCCTCGGCGTTCGAATCGAGCTCGCTATTCGCCAACGGTAATTATCTCGGTATCGGCCCGCGCGTCAGCAGTGTGCGCGGAACGCCTTACCGCGATGTCAATATTTCGATCAAACGCAAATTCGCCATCAAGGAGTTTGCCAAGTTCGAAATCAGTGCTGAGACCTTCAACGTTTTCAATAACCACTACTTCACTTGTGATGGTGAAGCTTTTGGTGATTGCATACCGTTCAATAACGATCCGTCGAGCCCGTCGTTTGGCGTCTGGAACGGTACCGTCACTCAGCCGCGCAACGTACAGCTAGTGGGCCGCTTTACTTTTTAACGACCAACCCAACAAAAGAGCTCCGCCTACACCGCGGAGCTCTTTTGCATTTCTACCCGAAGACCTTCTTCATATGTCTGGTAAAGGTGTGTGAACACCATATCCCAGCCTTGCGTACACGCAAACGCGTGCGCGGCTTTCCCCATCGCTTCCCGCAAAGCTGGCTCATGCATCAGGCGTAGCGTGCTGCCCGCAAAATCGCTAGAAAGCAATCCTGAGATACCGTCCTCCACCCTCACTCTCTTGCCTGTCTCGGCCGTGAGGACAACGGGCACTCCGCTAGCCATAGCTTCCAATAGCACCAAGCCAAACGTGTCCGTCTGAGAGGGAAACACTAAGACATCCATCCGCTGATAGGCTGCGGCTAGCGCATCGCCGTGTAGTACACCGGTCAATTCAGCCCGTTGAAGGTGACTCCGTAACCAGCTCTCCTGCCCGCCTTCGCCCACAATCAGAAAGCGATAGTTCTTCTCGCCTGCTGCCATCATCTTCTGCTCTGTGTCTACCAGCGCCTGCACATTTTTCTCGGTTGTCAATCGGCCAACGTAACCAATACAAAACTCGCGACCTCCGTCGGGCAAGGCACAAGGCGCAGGCTTATACCTTTCAAGATCGACGCCGTGCAGCATCAAGTGCGACGGCCTGCCGTTGCGTTGCTGCAGCAAGTCCACCATGCTCTGGTTGGGCGCTAGCGTAAAGCGCGCAGATTTGTAGAATCGCATCAGGGCCTGCAGCGTGTGCTGTTCCACAGAGCGCGTCGCGCTGTCGCGCAGCGTGCGCGGCATCAGGTTAAGCAATCGATACAGGCGGCGCGACAGATACTCATGCAGATTGGTGTGCCATGAGGCTACCGACGGTAATCCCAGTTCGTGCGCCACTCGTACTCCGAGAAACCCGATATCGCCAGGACCCGTGATGTGAATCAAATCCGGCTTGAAGCGACGAATTTGATCAATCACCATTTGCTTGTGTCGCATCAGCAACGGATCGAAGTAGAGCGTTTTGTCCACCGGAAAAGCGGCCACGCTACGCTTAAGCTCAAGTGTTTCCAGAGATCCATTCAGACTCAGACACGTCTGCTTACCGCCGCGTACCACCAATAAAGGAAACTCCCTTGCGCGCGCAAACTCAGCCAGTTGCCGGCTTAATGTACCAACGCCGTTGGCTTCAAAAAATGTATCGGCGAACAGAGCCACGCGCGGCACAAATTCCACGGATGTGGGCAAACCTTGGTTTACCACGGACGCCGTAAAACTCGCAATGTAACGTAGGGATAAGTCGGGTTGACAAAACTGAACTGAACCGTTTAGTATTTTATTCGGCAAGGAGTTTGCGCAAATGATTCACGTAGCATCGCTGTCAAAAAAGTTCGGCGAGTTCATGGCCGTCGATGACATCTCTTTTGATGTCGCTGCTGGTGAGATCTTCGCCTTCCTCGGCCCCAACGGCGCAGGCAAAACCACCACCATCAAGATGCTCACCACTCTCTTGACCCCCACCAGCGGCGCTCTTGAAATAGATGGTCTGAACGTTCGCACTCACTCAAACGAGGTGCGAAAGAAGTTCGGCATCGTTTTTCAAGATCCTAGTTTGGACGGTGACATGACGTGTGCCGAAAACATGGAATTGCACGGAGTCTTCTATCATGTTCCGCGCAAGGTAAGAGCGGAACGTATTGAATATCTGCTAAAGCTCTTTGAGCTTTCGGAACGCCGTAAGTCCTTGGTCAAAACCTTTTCCGGCGGCATGAAACGCCGTCTTGAAATTGCGCGCGGACTGCTGCACACCCCAAAGATCTTGTTTCTGGATGAGCCTACCCTGGGCCTCGATCCACAGACTCGCAACCAATTGTGGACGATTGTGAAACGTCTCAATCAAGAAGAGCAAGTCACGGTTTTTCTCACTACGCACTACATGGACGAAGCCGAACGGGTTGCGCAGCGCATCGCCATCATCGACCATGGCAAGATCGTTGCGCAAAACACCCCGGAGGGGCTGAAATCTCAAACCGGCACGCAATCGTTGGAAGAAGCCTTCCTGTCGCTGACTGGCTCAACCATTCGCGATGAGGCCGCGAACTCTAACGATCAACTGCGCCAGATGGCAAAGATGTGGGGAGGCAATAGACGATGAGTGTCATCTTAATCATGTGGCTGCGCGAGTTGCGCCGGTATACCCGGTCTCGCGCCCAAATTGTGGCGTCGCTGGGCCAACCGTTGCTCTATCTGCTCGCCCTCGGCTTCGGCATGGGGCCGGTTTTCCAAAAGGCCGGACAAGGCAACTATGTTCAATTCGTTGCGCCTGGCGTCATCGCCATGACCGTGCTCTTCAGTTCCGTTTTCTCCGGCATCGGCTTGCTGTTTGACCGCCAGTTCGGTTTTCTTAAGGAGACCTTAGTAGCTCCTGTTCCACGCTTCCAAGTGATGTTGGGTCGCACCCTGGGCGCCTCCACCGTCGCGGTCATCCAAGGCACGTTAGTCATGATCGTCTGCTTCCTTGCCGGTTTTCGCGTCGTGAGCTGGACCCTGTTTCCGTTCGCTTTCCTCTTCATGGGCTTGATCGCTTGTCTGTTTGCCGCTTTAGGAACGGCCATTGGCTCTGGCCTCGAAAACATGCAGGGTTTTCAACTCATCATGAATTTTCTGGTCATGCCGATGTTCTTCCTTTCCGGCGCGCTCTATCCCATCGACAATTTGCCCAAAGTATTCAGCATGATTGTTCGCTTAGATCCGCTCTCCTATGGTGTGGATGCCCTCCGCACAATTCTGATCAGCCGTTCGTTTTATGGCCTGACCCTCGACCTTGCTGTGCTGTCAATCGTCGCTTTCGTTTTTGTGCTTATCGGTACAAAAATGTTCTCCAGAATTCAAGTCTGAGATGGCTCGGACACGGAGCGCCAGTGCGCATCAAAAAGTAATCGAAGCTGCGGCTGAGTTGTTTTCTCAGCGCGGTATCGAGGGCGCCAGCATGGATGCCATCGCCGAAGCTTCGACTGTGAGCAAGGCCACCATCTATAAGCATTGGGCCGACAAGGACGCCCTGCTGCTGGAGGTGATGGAAGAGCTCAGCGGGCTCAAAGCTCGCCCTGCCTTCAATTCCGGCGATATCCGCGCCGACATGATCGCAGTCTTGGGATATCACCCTACCGAACACGCCGATCTTCGCGCGCGCATCATGCCTCAGTTCATGGCGTATTCTGCCAAAAATCCAGCGTTCGGCGATCTATGGCGCATGCGCGTCCAGGATCCGCCGCGTCGTGAGTTGACGCGACTCTTAAAGGCCGCCGTCAAATCCGGTCAACTGGAAAGCATCCATCTTGAGCATGCACTAGCGCAGTTGTTGGGCCCGATGATCTATTGGTACGTGTTCCTTAGACGGACGAGTGAAAACCCGCAAGCGTTAGCCGAAGCCGTTGTCGATATGTTCTGGCGCGCGTTCAGTCGCTAATTTCGCTTCGAACTAAACCTCCCTCAGGCGAAGAAAAGGCGCTGTTTGCGGATCAAAATGCCTGGGCGAGGTTGTGATATCTTCACCAGTGGGCGATAGGCCACGTACAACAGAGCAAAAAAGGAGTTTCGAAATGGCAACGTTAGTTTCCTCCCCGACCGAGAGCAGAGTCGCAGTGTCGGCGACTAAACTTCTCATCAATGGTGAATGGACCAACAGCGAATCCGGCAAGACTTTCGCGACGATCAACCCGGCAACCGGTAAAGAGATTTGCCAGGTAGCCGAAGCAGATTCGGCCGACGTGAATAAAGCGGTCAAAGCGGCGCGCGCGGCCTTTGACAAAGGCGCTTGGCGAAAAATGGCTGGTTCGGAGCGGGGTCGCCTCCTCAACAAGCTGGCGGATTTGATCGAAAAGAATGCCGACGAACTGGCGCGGTTGGAATCGCTCGATAACGGCAAGCCGTATGCAGTAGCGAAAGCGGCCGACCTATCGCTAACCGTCGCCTGTTACCGCTATTACGCTGGTTGGGCCGACAAGTTACAAGGCAAGACTATACCCGTCAATGGCGACTATTTCAGCTATACGCGCCACGAGCCCATTGGTGTGGTCGGCCAAATCATTCCTTGGAATTTTCCGCTGTTGATGCAGGCGTGGAAACTGGCCCCGGCACTAGCCACAGGCAACACCGTTGTGATGAAGCCCGCGGAACAAACACCGCTTACGGCTTTGCGTGTGGGTGAACTGATTTTGGAAGCGGGCTTCCCGGCCGGTGTCGTCAACCTGTTGCCGGGCTATGGACCCACGGCGGGCGCGGCGATCGCCAAGCACATGGACGTGGACAAAGTAGCTTTTACAGGTTCAACCGAAGTCGGCCACCTCATCATGGAAGCGGCTGCAAAATCGAACTTGAAGCGCGTCACGTTGGAACTGGGCGGCAAGAGTCCGAACATCGTGTTTGCCGACGCCAATATGGACGAGGCGATTGAGGGTTCGCACTTTGCGCTCTTCTTCAATCAGGGCCAGTGCTGCTGCGCGGGTTCGCGTTTGTTTGTCGAAGAAAAGGCCTACGACGAATTCGTAGATAAAAGCGTGGCGCGCGCTAAGAAGCGTACCGTCGGCGATCCATTCAACGCAGCCACTGAACAGGGTCCGCAGGTAGACCAGGAACAGTTCAACAAAGTGATGGGTTACATCCAATCCGGTAAGCAAGACGGCGCCAAGTTAGTCCACGGCGGCAACCGTGTGGGCAATGAAGGTTACTTTATTGAGCCCACCGTCTTCGCCGATGTGCAAGACAATATGAAGATCGCCGAGGAAGAAATCTTCGGGCCGGTCATGAGCATCATCAAATTCAAGAGCATGGATGAAGTGATCGAACGCGCCAACCGTACCATCTATGGTTTGGCAGCGGCCGTGTGGACGCGCGACATCGGCAAGGCGCATGCCATTGCCAATAACGTCCGTGCCGGCACAGTCTGGGTGAATTGTTATGACGTGTTCGATGCGGCTGCCCCGTTCGGCGGATTCAAGCAGTCGGGTATCGGACGCGAGCTGGGTGAGTATGGGCTTCAACAATACACCGAAGTAAAAACTGTGACGGTGAAGCTCTAAGTCATCGGTCGTAAACCTAAAGAAATTTGGCTGGCAACGCACATTGCCAGCCTTTTCTATTTTCTGAATCGTTCCGTCAGAAACTCTTCAGAAAGTCTTCAGTGGCCATTGCGCGAAAATCGCCCGACAATCAAAGTGGCAATCGCAAAATGAGACATCTCCGTGGCCCTCTAACTCCCGCTCTGATTCTGGCCTCTTTGTGCAGCAGTGATGCAGTCGCGAAGGATAAGCATCGAAGGCCGGACAACGTTGACCAAATCGTGATTGACGCCCACTTGACGGTTGCCGGTGGACCCATCACCCGTTTCATAGCTACTCGTCATTACAACCGCTTGTATGTTTATGCCGAGCGCGAAGCCGGCCAGAACATAACGCTGCTTGACGTAACGCAACCGGCGAAACCGCGAGTCCTCTCGGAGGTCGTGGCTTTCCCGGCACAATCCGGCGCAGTCAATCTGCTGACGGTGGCCGGAACCGCTGCACTCTCGAGCGACGTCAAGACTGAGGCAAAGCCTGCCGCACCGCAGACACTGCGTCTGATGGATTTCTCCGATCCAGCCAATCCGAAGGTAAGCAAACAGTTTGATGGTGTTACCGCCGTCGAAAACATCGGCGGCGGGGTCATTCTTCTGGCCAATGCCGACGGCATCTGGATCTTGTCGCAGAAGTTTGCCGAGGATCCGGAAGAGGACCGGCGCTATGCGGAAAAAGTCATCTACGGCGAAAAATAGCTTATTTCCGATAAGCCACGTAGAAACCGGCTGGCACCACGAATACCGTTACTACCACCGACACAGCTAACCCACCAACGAGCGCTAAAGCAAGTGGTGCGTACGACTCACTGCCTTCCCCCATCTTTAACGCCATCGGCAAAAGACCAATGATCGTGGCCAGCGTTGTCATCAAAATCGGCCGCAGCCGAACCGCGCAAGACGTAATCACGGCCTCGGAGATTTCGTGACCTTCCCTGACCAGATGATGCGCGAACTCGACAATCAAGATGCTGTTCGACATGGTGATACCCGCCAGCATGACCACGCCCATCAGCGACATAACATTCAGCGGCGTGCCGCTGAGCCATAAGCTCAAGAGCGCTCCGGTAATGCCCGGCGGGAAGGCTAAGAGAATCAGAAAAGGATCAGTAAACGATCGGAACTGCGCGACTAGAACGAGATAAAGCAGCACTACGGAAAGCAACAGGCCCAAGCCAAAACTGCGAAGGGACGTCCGCATAGCCTCCACCGATCCGCGCAGACTTGCTTCAATGCCGACCGGCATTTTGGTTTGGCCGATGATCTTGTTAATGCTGTCGGCAATTCGCCCAAGATCTTCGCCATGCGGACGCACATAAATATCCAGCGTACGGCGGATCTGGTAATGATCCACCTCTGTCGGCGCTTCGATACGGGAAATTTGGCTGACCATATCCAGCCGCGTGGGTTGCGTGACATGAGGGCCGCGCAGCGGGATGGCGCGCAAATCGGCCAGCGAACGGAGCAGGCCTTCCGGATACTGAACATTCAGGAAGTAGTTGTTGTTATTGCGCGGATCAATCCAGATATTCGGTGCAATCATCTGGTTTGAGGTGAGGGCGGTGATCACGTTTCCCACAACTTCCTTTTCCGTTAGCCCGAGCTCGCCCGCATGGACCCGGTCAATATCCAGCTTCAGCGCCGGATTGTCGATATCTTGGGGGATGTAGACGTCCGCCACGTCCGGAATCCGTCGAATCTTCGACATCATTTCCAGCGCCGTGCGGTAACCAGCTTTTTGATCTGTCCCCGCAATTTGGACGTCGATAGGCGCCTGCATGCCCATGTTAAGGACGGCATCCACCAAACTGCCCGATGAGAAAAACGTGGCCAGCTCCGGCATTTCCCGGTCAAGCCGCGCCTTCATGCGATCGATATATTCGTAGCTGCCAGTCTTGTGACCCGCTTTCAAATTCACCTGAACGAAGGCCGTATGCATGGCGGAGTTGGTGGTGTAGATGGCGGAGAAACCAGGATCGACGCCCATATTCGAAACCACCATTTGTAAATCATCGGGAGCTACAACCTGGTGAACGATGTCTTCCACGCGCGCAATTTCTTTTTCCGTTTCGGTGAGCTTCGTGCCGGAAGGTGCCTTAATGCTCATCACAAATTGGCCCGCGTCAGTACGCGGGAAAAATGAAAGATTCAAAAGGGGAAATAGGCCAAGGCTGAGCAGGAACACGGTGGCGAAGACGCCTAGCGTGAGTTTGGGGACACCCAGAACACGCGACACCTGCGCACGGTAAGCGGCTATCATCTTCTCAAAACCATTGCCAAACTTTTGATTGAATTTTTGTCCGAAACTCAAACGCTTTGCGGGATCGGGATGATCCAGCCGAAGATAACGAGCGCAAAATAAGGGAACCACCGTAAGCGCGACGATGTACGACGCAGCCAAAGAAATCACCACCGCGAGCGCGAGTGCTGTAAAGAGAAACTTGCTCACGCCAAAGAGCAACGTCACAGGAAAGAACACCACGATGGTTGTCAGCGTGGCCGCCAGAACGGGTAAAGCCACTTCCTGTCCGCCCTTTTCAGCAGCAACCGGTGGAGCGTCACCTAATTCAAGGTGCCGGTGAATATTTTCAAGTACCACTACGGAGTTATCAATCAACCGTGAAAACGCCAGCGCCAGGCCGCCCAACACCATGCTGTTGATGGAACTGCCGCCCATTTTTAACACCATCAAAGTGGTTAGCGCCGAAAGCGGAATGGAAAAGAAGACGGCCACCGTTGCGCGCATGCTACCCAGAAAAATAAGAATCATCAAGCAGGTGAGAAATAAGCCGATGCCCGCTTCGTGTAGCAAAGTCGCAATAGCAGTTTTCACAAATTGCGATTGGTCAAACACCACTTTGGTCACCAGCGAGGATGGCACGTCAAAGAGCTTGGATAGTTTTTCCCGGATACCATTCACCACTTCAATGGTGTTCGCGCCGCCGCCTTGCGTGAGCACTGGCAGATACACCGAGCGCTGCCCGTCGACACGAACTACGTTGTATTGCAGGCTATAGGAGTCCTTGATTTCGCCGATATCGGAGACGCGCACCGTTGATTGGCCATCGATCTTGATGGGCACGTCGTTGAGATCGCGCACGTTGGTGACTTGGCTGTTGGCATAGATTCCGTAATCAAAACGGCCGATTTGCACGTCGCCGGCGGGAAGAATTAGGTTCGAATCATTGATGGAGCGCACCACATCCATCGGGCTCATCGCATGTGCTTCCAGCTTGAGCGGATCCACGTAGAGCATCATTTCCCGCCATCGGCCGCCGAAGGGCTGAGGCACGGCCGCACCCTTGACACCTGCCAATTGGTTTCGCAACACGTTCTGCGCCAAATCCTTTAACTGCGTTTCCGAGAGACCCTCGCCCTTCAGCGTAACCAGGCAGACAGGGAGACTCGCGGCATCCATCTTTAGGACAAATGGCGGCAGCGTACCGGGTGGGAGATGGCTGATTTCCGCCATAGCAAGACTAGCGATGGTGGTTACCGCCGAATCCGGATTCGTGCCGGGTTGGAAATACACCTTGATAAAGCTCACGCCAGCCAGTGAACGAGACTCCATGTGATCAATGCCGCTGGCGAGAGTAAAAAAGCGTTCTAAGTGGTACGTGATGTTGCCTTCAATTTGTTCCGGCGGCATGCCGGAATAGAACGTAGCTACGCCGACGACGGGAATATCCATGGCCGGAAACAGATCCACCGGCATTTGCGCGATACTCACCACGCCCAAGACGAGAATGACGAGCGCGATCACCACAATCAGATAAGGCGTGCGAATGGCGAAGCGTGACACCTCAGTTACCTCGCCCCGGGTTCAAGAAATTGGCCGCCACCGTGCGCACCCGATCGCCTTCTTTCAGTCCCGCGCGGCGTCCGGCTACCAGTAAGTCGCCTTCCTTTACACCTTGCCGGATCTCCACATTGCGGGCGGTTTCGATGCCAAGTTGAACAGGAACAATATGGATTGTGTTCTGTGAATCAACCATAAAAACGCGTGTATTGGCACCCGTTCCATCAATGGCATCGGGGGGCGCTGTCAGTACTCCCTGATGCGCCTGTAGCTGCAGATCCACTTCGGCATACATGCCGGGAATCAAGCTGAGCGACGGATTCGGAACATCAACTTCGGTATCCATGGTGCGGGTAGAAAGCTGCAGTTTGTCGGTAAATCTGGCCACGCGGCCTGTAAAAGTCCGGTTCAGCGTGGGCACGCGCACACTCACTTCACGTGCTATCGAAACCTGCGGCACCGAAGATTCCGGCACCGGCAGAATGAGCCGCAGCAGATTGTTTTGCGAGACGCGAACCACCGGCATGGCCTGGGTTTGCGAAGCGGTTCCGGCTTGGATCATAGCTCCCGTATTGGCGTAGCGCTTCGTCACCACGCCTTCAAAGGGTGCGGTGATGATCTGATAATTCTGCATCGTCTTTATGCGTGCTTCCTCCGCGCGCATGACACGCACCCGTTCGCGAGCCGCCGCCAGATTGCTTTTCGCCGCCGAAACCTGCGCTTCCGCTTGCAGATCATGTGCCTTTACTTCATCCACTTCCTGCTGCGGCACTAACCCCGGTTCGCGCTGAGCCACATTCTGAATTCGCGTGAGCGATAGGTGAGTCATCTCTTGCGCCGATTCCAACCGGTGCACGTCATCTTCCGCACGCACGGCCTCCGCGTTGGCTTGATCAATACCGGCCGAGGCGCGAGCCATGTCGTTCTCCATTTCTGGAACTTCCAGTGTGGCCAGAACCTGGCCCTGATGCACGCGGTCGCCGACATCTACGTTCATCTTGCGGATGTAGCCCGCTACTTTCGCCATCACATCGACTTCCTGAAACGGAATGAATTCCCCGGTCAGCGTGATGGAGCCCGTTAAATCAGTGCGTGTGACGCGAACGGCCGCGACCGAGGTTTCAACGTTAGCGGCGGAGGCATTAACGGATTGTTCCTGTTTTGAGCAGGCGCTGGTGAATAAAGCGAACACAATGAGACAAGCAAGGTGTCCCTTCATCATTGGATGTCTCCCATTGCGTAACTGAGTAACGCGCGCCGGTTCAGGTAGTCATAGCGCGCCGTGGCATTTTGAATCTCTGCTGCGGTCTGGTTCAGTTGGGCTTGGCTCAGTTCTACGATACTGCCCAGGCCCGCCTCGTAACGCGTCTGAGCCAAGTGGAGCGCCACGTTAGCTTGCGTGACCAAACGGGCGGCCACGGCTAGACGTTTGGCGGCAGTATTCGCTTCAAGCCAGGCAACTCGCACTTCGCGCGCCACTTGTAAAGACAACGTCTGCACATCACTTTCAATTGCATCGGCGCGTTCTTCCGCCTCGCGGTGCCTTGCAGAGAACAAGCCGCCATTCAAAATGGGAATGTTGACGTTGACTCCCGCAGCGCTGTAACTATCGGGTAGGCGCCGGTCGCCGGCAGGTACGCCCCCAGCGGCGGCCAGCAGTGAAACCGTGGGCCATTTAAGCCGCCCTTCCGCATCGGCAAAGTGACGCGCGGCATCAAGTGTATTCTGCAACGCGCGCAATTCCGGACGCTTGCGCAGGGCCGACTGGATATAAGGATCCGGATTGGGATCGAGCGGATCGGGCATGGGCTCATCAAGAAGTGAAAACGATTGCGTCTGATCCAGCCCCAGCGCGGCAGCCAGAAACGCCTGCGCCTCGGTAGCGACGTTCTCTGTTTGATAAAGATCGAGCTCAGCCTGCGATTCCGCTACTTCCGCAAAGCTTACATCCAATGTGGAGCGCATCGAGCTTTGCGCCAAAGCACGAACCTGACGCAGTGTCACATTTCGGTTGTCAACCGCCGCCTGAGCCGCGCGGAGAGCGGCATTTCCACCCAGCGCCTGAAAGTAAGCTTGCTCAACTTGTAACAGCACCTGCTGGCGCACGGCCCCAGCATTATTCGCCTGTGCCTCGCGACGCAAGGCAGCGCTATGGGTAAGGTTCGACGTGCGGCCGAAGTCGGTCACCAGTTGGTTGAGTGCGATTCCAGAAGCGAATCGCGAATAAAGGCTCGAGGTTTGCAACGTGCCTGCCGCCAGAATCGTGCTGTGCTGCGCCTCTACGGCCGTAACCAATCCATATAGGGCTGGGAAAAACGCAGCGCGCGCTTCATCTACGCCCGATTGCGCTGCCTCAGTGGATGAATCAGCCGAATGGATGCGCGGATTATTGCGCAGCGCATAAGCTTTGGCTTCAGCCAGCGTGAGTTTAGTAGATGCTGTTACAGCGGGCTGCTGTCCCACTAGAATCCCCGAAAAAAGAAGCGTGCAAACGGCCGCCCTCACTGTGGTTGCACCCGTTGCGCTGCTTTTACGATGCTAGTGGCCTGCACTTCGATCACCCCGTCGGTCACCAATTCGCAAAGCGCCGGCAAGATGCCATCCACCACTTCCGCACTCTCCAGAAATTCGATGCGGATGGGTAAATGTTCGCCTTCCACGCTGCCGGCGCCCACCGTATGCAGCATGTGGCGAGAGCCAAAGCCGGCATGCGGGCGGATCATGGTTGCCCCCGCTACTCCATGATCGTAGAGGAAACGGAAAATCTCAGCGTAGAGAAAGTCACGGGCCGCCCCCGTATCTTCGTTCAGATGGATGATTACTTTCTTCGCCGCGCCGGGGATAAGCATCAACCCCCAATTTCAAACAAAAACGTGTGCCGTGCCACTGAAGAGTTTCTGACTTTTCTCTGACACCAAATTCAGATAAAAAAGCTTTACAGTGGAACCTGTGAAGATATTGGTAGTGGAAGACGAGCACAAACTCGCCACGGCAATTCAGCAAGGGCTTGCGGCCAACCAGCATACCGTGAGCGTGGCGCACAGCGGGGAAGACGGCTTTTTCCTCGCGCAAACGCAAACTTTTGATCTATTGGTGTTCGACGTAATGCTGCCCGGCCGCGATGGGTTGGAAATTGTGGCCAGCTTGCGCCGCTTGGGTCATCGCACGCCGATTTTGCTGCTCACCTCAAAAGACGGTGTGGACGACCGCGTCGCGGGGCTCGATAGTGGGGCCGACGATTATCTGGTCAAGCCTTTTGCGCTATCGGAGCTACAGGCGCGCGTACGCGCTTTGGGGCGCCGCAACACTCCTGATTTTGGCGCCACATTAAAGTTAGACGATTTGGAATTAGACCGCGTACGGCATACCGTGACGCGCGCGGGTAAATCGCTCGATCTTACAGTCCGCGAATTCGAACTGCTCGAGTATTTCATGCGCCAGCCAGACCAGGTAATCTCGCGTGAGATGCTGGCGCGTGAGGTTTGGAAAGAATCCGCCCGCCATACGCCGATTGATAATCTGATTGACGTTCACATTGCGCGCTTACGCAGAAAAATGGACGATCCGTATCAGCGCAAATTACTCCAGACCATTCGCGGCGTTGGCTTTGTGTTGAGATTGAGCGAGTGACGCCGCTTTTCAAAGGACCCCAGCGCATCGGGGCTCGCATCTCTTTAACCTATAGTCTGCTGCTCATCGCCGCGCTCAGCTTTTTCGCCATCGGTACGTCCGCACTCCTGTTTCTGCAAATGCGCGCGCAACTAGTGCATTTCGCTGTGCAGGATGTCGAAACCGTCGAAGGTCTCATGTCGATTGCGCCAGACGGCCGCTTTTTGATGCGTGACGATTACCACAATCATCCGGAATCTAAACGAGTATTGGAGCACTACCTCGAAGTGCTAGCTCCCGATGGCACAATTCTTTATCGAAATGATCGGCTGGGCTCGCTCAAATTAGGCGGTGCTATCGAATCCTCCGAAGGCGTGGGCGGATATTCACCTCGTTCGATAAGTTTGCCCGACGGCACACCGCTCGTAATTGTGAGTCGGCGTCACAATCTGCAGGGGCGCACTGTCATCATTCGCTTGGCTCATAGCGAAGAGCCCGTTTGGCACGCGCTCAAACAATTCTGGGCCGCTGCTGCCGTGATGTTTCCCGTAATGCTGCTGCTGGCCGCCGCCGTGGGATTCCGCATGTCCCACCGCATCTTGGCGCCTGTCCGGAGCATCGCCAGCCAAGCCGAGCTCATTACATCGAGCCGTCTGCACGAACGCATTCCCACCAACGGTACGGGAGACGAGTTGGACCAACTGGCGGAAACGTTCAATCGAACACTGACTAGATTAGACCTGTCTTTCACGCAATTACGCCAATTCACCGCCGACGCCTCTCACGAATTACGCACCCCGCTGGCAGCCATTCGCAGCGTGGGGGAAGTGGGTCTGGCGCGCGATGGCTCACGCGAAGAGTATCGCGAACTTGTAGCCAGCATGCTCGAAGAAGTGAATCGTTTGACGCGGTTAGTGGAAGAACTGCTGCTCATCGCGCGCGGCGATGCGGGCGTGATTCCGCTCAACCTGCGCCCGCTGAAAGTGGTTGAGTTCGTCCGCGACACCATCGCGCTGCTGGAACCGTTGGCCGAAGAAAAATCGCAGCGCTTGGAACTATTGGCTCCTCTGGACGAACAGATCCAGGCCGATCCGCTCTTCCTCCGCCAGGCCCTCATCAACGTGCTCCACAACGCCATCAAGTATTCGCCAGTAAATGCCAAGACCGTGGTGCGTATTGAATGCGGCCCTGCCGCGCATGGCGTGATTATTGCCGTGCACGACGAAGGTCCCGGTCTCAGCCCCGAGCAAATATCGCGCGTGTTTGATCGCTTCTATCGCGTGGATCAAGGTCGCTCGCGCGATGCTGGTGGCTTCGGCTTGGGGCTCGCTATCGCACAATGGGCCGTCAAGGCCCACCAGGGAAAGTTTGAAATAACGAGCACGCCCGGAGCGGGTAGCGAGTTTCGAATCTTACTCCCCGCTGCCTCTAAAAGCGATCAACGTTCTGCATGATGGCCCAAAGCCAGAAACTCCAATGGCGATTCCCCTAAAAGCCCGATACCCGCGGTGGCCGTAGTGCCGGCCGTCGCCAGTGCATTGATCAAGCCGCTGTTGGGAGAACCCCATCCCGTCACTAAGTCAAAACCAGTGACCGCGGAAAAGTTGCCCGACGTCCCGCTCGTAATGTCGTGAAAATCCGCGGCATAGCGGCTCGTTACGTTCTGCGTGTAGATCGTCGGGTTAATGAAGCCAACTGGTGCGCCACCGTTAGCCACCGCCTGCTGATTCACCAATGCCAAGTAACCAGCCCACATCGGCGCAGCGAAACTGGTGCCGCCGAATTGGTTAGCCGAACACGCGGTTTGATTGGCGCACACATAAAACGTAAAATCCGCATTGGCGGATACATCCGGGCCGTTGCGCAGCGTGGTTGAACCCTTGTTGCTCGAGTTAATCACACCCATAATCTGCTGCCACGAAGGAATAGTCACCGAATCAGGCGAGATACCGCCGCCGCTATCCACCCAGCCCGTTTCCGATTTCCACGCCCCGCCTGCGCCAGCCGTGACTAAGTCAGTACCACCCACAGACACCACATTCGGATCGTCGGCCGGCCAAGCTTCATTCGCTGTCGACCAAGTAGAACTATCTCCCGACGCCGCAAAGAACGTCTGCCCCTGCGCCGCCATTTTCTGGAAATACGGATCGAGCGTCTCCGGATCAGCCGGCGTCCAGCCCCATGAACACCCAATCGTCGTAGGAAGCGGATTGTGTGTCGTCATAGCGCTGATGATCGCCGTGTCAGTGTTGCCCACATACACCACAACGCTTGCCAAGCCCGGCGCCATTCCAATGGCTTGCGTCATATCAAGAGTTTGTTCAGAATCGTCACAACCCGCGCTTTGCAGGCAAGTTGTGCTGGTCCCATCGGTCGAGACCAGCGTAATCGGCACGTTGTTAGTCTGACCAATGCTCTGGTAATAAGTAGTGAGGTCGTCTAAGTCAGTGCCCACATATTCAAGTAAGCCAAGATTCTGGCCCGCGCCCGTAAGGGCCGTTCCACCGTAATAAGCCGCCCGCATATCGCTGCCCAAGAAAGATGCTGAAGGGCCCGATCCCGTAATCGCGTGCGTAACAACAGCATCAGGACTAATCCCGTGCGCTCTCGCATAGGCCGTCCTCGAAACCAGCCTCGGCTTCGGAATCGAGTAGTCATCTAAACCGGAAATGTGCCACAGAGGAAATGGCAGGTTAGCGGCAGGCTCGCGGTCCGGCGCATAAAACGTACGGTTCTCCGTTGGATGCCGGTACGTATTCATGGTTACCTTAAACGCTTTCTCCACATTGGACACATGCCCGCGAATCACTACATTCATGCCATCGCGCGAACCGCCGATAACGGAGAATCCATTCTTGCGCAGGAAGTCCACTACGCGGTTATAGTCTTTCTGGCTCGGTCCAAAGCGTTCCGTGAATTGCGGCACCGTAAGGAAGTGCCGGTAAGCCATGTTCTTCGGATCGTAGACAGCATTCAGGAATGAGTTCAGCCCCGCTGAGTCGCGTAGCGGCAGAACAACGTTAAGAGTCATCAGCTGATCGGACTTCACTTTGGCCAGCTTTTTTGCTTTATGATTGCGAACGGCCGCGCGCAGGTGATGAGTCAGGCAAAAACGCCATTTCGCGAAACCGACTGTATTGAAAAACGAGAAATAAGCAATAGTAACCAGTAACGACTTGCGCAGTAACGTGCGATTCATGCATGTTCCTCTTATCTGTGTTTGATCGAAACTTCCTTCTATTGGAGCATGTTCAACTCAAGCCGTTTCACCCCGTCACTCGCCCCGATAATCACCAGTGACGCCATCCCAATAAACAGCCCATGTTCAACCACACCCACCACGCCGTTCAACTCCCGGTCAAGATCCTTCACTGACTTGATTCGCCCGAACGCGCAGTCAAGAATGTAATTCCCGCCATCGGTAACGAACACCGCACCATCACGCTCGCGCAACGTGGGAACCGCCCCCAGCTTCACCAACCTCCGCTCCGTCGCCTGCCACCCAAACTGCGCCACCTCCACCGGCACTGGCGCCCTCTCGCCCAATTGCTCCACTAATTTCGATTCGTCTACCGTTATCACCAGCCGCGCACTCGCCGATGCCACAATCTTCTCCCGTAATTGGTTCCCGCCGCCTCCCTTAATCAGGTTCAGGGTCTTCACCTCCACCTCATCCGCCCCGTCAATCGTCACATCAATCTGTGCATGCTCACCCAATGTCGCCAGCGGAATCCCTAAGCCGCGCGCCTGCTCGCCCGTCTGCTCAGAAGTTGGAATGCCAATGATGCGCAGACCTTCCTTCACCCGGACCCCGATCTCGTCAACCACTAACTTGGCTGTACTGCCAGACCCGAGCCCGACAATCATCCCGTTCTGTAACTCCGCCGCTGCCGCATGCGCCGCCGCCCGCTTGAGCTTGTCTATAGCCGCTTGCTGTTCCGAACTCATTGCTTTACTCATCCGTTATACCTTTGCCTAGCTTAAGCCAACCACAGCGACCGTTGCGTGAATGCCGAAATGATAGTCTCTTCGAAAAGGAGTTCGCTCTATGGAACCTACCAACCGGCCGAAACTGCCCGCTGCCGCCATTGAGTTGTACAACCGCTTTATCCACGGCGAAATCACCCGCCGCGAGTTTATGGACGGCATCCAGCAATTCGCCACCGCTGGTCTGGCGGCTGCGGCGATTGTCGAAGCCCTCATGCCCAACTACGCACTCGGCCAGCAAGTCTCCAAGTCCGATGACCGCATCAAGGCGACTTACGAAACGGTCCCGTCGCCGCAGGGCAATGGAACGATCAAAGGTTATCTCGTCCGTCCCGTCAGCGCCGACTCCCGCTCTGCCACGCCGTCGAAATTGCCCGGCATCCTCGTCGTCCACGAAAACCGCGGCCTGAATCCGCACATTGAGGACATCGCCCGCCGCTTCGCCCTCGCCAACTTCATGGCATTCGCGCCCGACGGGCTCACCTCTCTCGGCGGTTTTCCCGGCGACGACTACAAGGGCGGCCAACTCTTCAGCAAGATTGATGGTAAGAAGATGGCGGAAGATATGGTCGCCTCCGCACTCTGGCTGAAAGCCCGCGCCGATTGTACGGGCAAGATCGGCGTCACCGGTTTTTGCTACGGCGGCAGCATCTCGAACCTACTGGCCACCCGCCTCGGCGCCGATTTGTCCGCAGCCGTTCCGTTCTACGGCGGCCCGCCTCCTAAAGACGATATCCCGAAAATCAAGTCGACCGTTCTCGTCCATCACGGCGAACTCGACAAGCGCTTGGCCGAGAGTTGGCCCGCTTACGATGCCGCACTAACTGCAGCCAGTGTTACGCATGAAGGTTACATCTATCCCGGTGCTGTTCACGGCTTCAATTGCGACGCGACCCCGGAACGCTACAACAAACCTGCCGCCGATCTCGCCTGGCAGCGTACTATCGATTGGTTCAACAAGTATGTGCGTGCCTAAGGGGGAGGTGCGACGAATCTTCGGTTAAGGCTAGCGTCATTCCAGCGTCACCGCCGCCCGAAAATTGGAGCTATCATAAGCGTGGGACCAAGCCCCAGGTCCGCGCCATCAAGGAGCAAAGGTTTTTCATGATTCAAACTTTGAGTAAGAACTGGTACCTCCTGGCGTTGTCTGCGCTCCTCACCGCCCTAAGTTCTGCCATTTACTTCATCTTGTATGATGCCGGCCCGGACAGCACTCACTTGCTCGGATGGCGTGTCGAAGTCATGCTTCTCAGCAAGCTCTTGATAGCGGCAGGCGTTTGCGCCATCGCCGCCGGTGTCTGGAGGCCCGAAAAAGGCATACCCTGGCTTCTCGTTCTGAACGGCTTGGCTCTCAGTGCCTACGGACTGATCCCGCTCCTCACAAGAGCCGGGCTAAGTTTTCGCCTTTTTGCGCTCCTGGTCGCTGTGATGGCGATGAGCCTCGGTTTTTTCGCATTGACCGTCGCGCGAGCTATGCGCTATCAGCAACATGGTGCGGACATGTGGATGTTTGGCGCATCGGGTGTCGCCTTGCTTGGTTCCGCTTTTGCCTTTATTGCTTTGGTAAATGGCTGGATTCAACTGGAGCGCCGCCCGTTTCATCCTTCACTCTTCCTCTGGTTTTGTGCATTCTTTGGCTTCAGCGCGGTCATTATGCTGACCTTCGCCGTGCGGCTGCGTAGGCTTGGGCCATCACAAGCCGAATCAAACGAAGGCTTTCTCTTAGGAAATCCCAAACACGCTTAGCAAGGAGACGTCCAGCCTCACGCCGTCGCCTCCGGTCTCCGAATTTCAAAGACAACGTACTCTGACGACTTGCCGCCAAGGCTTCGCTCAACTC
>Ga0302319_10001921_pt1 | contig 45928 bp, 32 predicted proteins | sample Bog_T0_2_FD_203319 | JGI IMG/M metagenome (GOLD analysis project Ga0302319, IMG submission 203319) | Peat permafrost microbial communities from Stordalen Mire near Abisko, Sweden - Bog_T0_2 | ecosystem: Environmental > Terrestrial > Soil > Wetlands > Peat | place: Sweden: Abisko, Stordalen Mire...
TGCCGCCCCCAGCCACAAACTTCACCACCCGCTCGCGCAAATCCAACGTGTAGGCTTTCATCCCCACAGCTTACCCCCTATACTGCCAATGTAAATGTGAAATGCTATAATTCTCGGATGCTGATCCAATACCGCCAATTGGGCTCTAGTCCAACCTCGTTCCCAATTTTTAAGAGTGCCCTGGCTCACGCCGAGTTTTGCGGCCGAAGTTGCTTGTGAACAGTTCGATTTCATGCGGTGTTTTGTTAGCAATGTTGCGAGTGATTGGGTGCTGTTTTGTCAGGGCGGCGAATCCGCCCTTATGGCCTTGATCACCAGATGGCAAAAAGGGTTCAGAAACCACCCCTTCCGCCAAAATTGTTTCAACAATGTTAACAATGGCCTTGTTGGATTTTCTATTCTTTACAGAGTCCAAGGAAGAATGAAATTCAGAATAAACAATCCGGCCGTCACGACTGTAGCCCTTACGGATTCGGCATCGTGAACAACAGGTCGTAGTCGCGCCAGTGCGCGTTCATGGTGTCAATCTTGTGCTTGAGTTGGGTGGCCAAATTGGGGCCAAGGCGCATGATCGTTTCCTCCGCCGGCGTCGGGGCCAGGTCGAGAATCGGTTCTTTCGTGCTTTCGAGCAGGCGCTCGAGGTTCATCATGGTGTCAATTTCCTTTCGCGCGGTTTCCATCAGGTCGGTGCGGTCCCAGCCGGACTGGACGCCCAGCACCGGATTCACTTCGGGCTTCGCGCCCAGATTTTTAACGCGATCGAGTTGCGCCTGGTAAGCCACCATGTCGTCCGCCGATTGCAGCAGATAGATGACCGCCTGCAGCCGCTTGGCCGTCAAATCCCATTGCTGGCGCGCGGCCTCGTCTTTCGCGGCGTCGCGGATTCGTTCGACGCGGCTCAACGCCGTGCGCATCTGCGGCTCGGTCAGCTCGATGGTGCGCTGGAAAAGCATCTTGGCGCCCCAGCCTTCATACATTCGCATCGCCTGAATATCAATCAGGTTGTCCGCCTGCTCTTCGCCCTTCGCCTGGAAAAGAAACTGCTGGTAATCCTTTTTCTCCGCCGTGCTTAGTTCGTCAGGAAACGGCACCATCGGACGCGTGATCCAGCGGTTGAGCAGGTGGCCAAACCGCAGCATTCCACCGAAGTTCAGGATGTTCAGATTTTTTCCGGCGTCGTTCAACGCGCTCCAGGCTTCAACCAAATTGTCCGCCTGATCCTCGCCGACCTCGGTGACGGCAAACGCGCGAAGCGCCGTCATCCGTTCCAGCAAGGTGCGCATCGGCACGCCGCGCGTCGCTTTCAGCAGACGGTAATTAAAATCCATCGTCGTCGCGTCGCCCAGGTTGATCACGACGTGCGTGGGAATTTCGCCAGTTGCCGCGCCGCTGCTTCCTCCGATGGGATTAAACGACGGCACAACAATGCCGACGACCGGGTAAAAAATTCCGCCACCGCCGCCGCCCGTTCCTCCGCCCGCGAACGGCCGGCCATCCGGACCTTCCTTTCCCTCCAGCGCCAGACCGCGCGGCAGCAGCCGCACAATCGCCTGCAACACATCCGGCGAAAACGTGGGAATCATCCACTGGCGCGGCTCGATGGGATTGAGGTTGATTGCAATCTCATGACCCGCGTCCTTGGCGGCCTGTTGCGCGTTGATCAGGAAGCCGGAAACTCGATCCGCCATCGGACGATCCTTGTAATTGCTGTTGCCGTTGATGCCGGGATAAAGCGACGGCGTCCAGTCGAAGCCCGAACCCGCGTCGGTGGTGACCCAGTTGAAAAGCTCCACCTCCGGGCAGCGCTTGAGCAGCAGTTGCATGGACTCGCGATATATCCGCAACGTCTCCGGCTCGTCCACGCTGGGGGCGAAGCGCGCCTTGCGCGAGCGGTTGGGCTGGTCAATGCGCGGGCCGCGCAATTCCGGATGCGCCGTGAAAAACGCCTCCGGCATCACCGCCGGCTCGTTCGCGTTCCACACCGCCTTGAGGCCGAGCTTGCGGAGGATTTCGCACCGCTTTTCCAGGATCGCCGAAACCTTGTCGGCGTAATCCTTGTCCACAAATGGCAGAACATCCTTGGGCGGGAAAATTTTCAAAAGGCTCGCGTGGTGCATATACCACTCCGGATACGGATCATCTTTGTCAAATTCCCAAGTCGCCAGCGGAAGTCCTTCGGTGATGACGATGTGGGTCGCGCCGAGTTCCTTGGAAAGAACCGCCTTGCGCTCGAATTCGGCCAGATCAACTTGCGCCGCCGGCTGCGCGTGCAAGCTGACTGTCAGAAAAATGTTCGCCAGCGCGGAAACAATGAGCAGTGAGATTGTTTTTTTCATAGCAGGGAAATGCTCAATTAAAAAAACTCCGCGCTGTCATCAATTTCCGCCGCCACGCGCGCCGCGTCCGCCGCCGACGGGCGCGGCGGTGGGCAGCACGTCCGCGCAAAACTCAAGCACGGCGATGGCGTTGAGTGCCGATTGCGAAGCGCCGTTGGTGTCGGTGCCATCGTCAGTTGAGGCAAGGGAGTTGGGCGGCTCGGCTCGGCCCCCACGACCGCCGCGTCCGCCGCGCACGGAGGCGATGGCGTTTTGCGCGAGCGCAGGATCTTTTGTCACGGAGTAAGCGTAGGCCTGCAGCTTGCCCGCGCTGATGCCCGCGCCCGAGTTGGCGCAGAAATCCGCCCAGACTTTTTTCCACGCCGGGTCGTCAATGCTCATGTTCAACTCAAACATCACCTCCGCGCCGCCCATGATGGTGGCGAGATTGTAGCTGCCGAGCGTGCTGTCGCGGGCCGTGAGAATGCCGGTCGCGGGGTCGAAGCCCATCAGCAGGTTTCTGCCGGTGCGGAAACCGTGCGGCATGGCATCCATGGACTTCATTCCGGCGAGAATTTTGTCGCGCCATTTCGTGTCGCCCGTGCGCTCCCACTCGGTGAACCAGTTGCCGGCGAGCGCGAGCCAGTCCGGGCCGGAGCGAACGCGCGTGACATATTTCTCATCGCCCGCGCGCGGCGGGTCGGCCTCGCGCATCGGGTCGTAGGCGATCACGGATTTGTCGGACTGCAGCGCCTCGCGCATCACGTCGCCAGTGCGCTCGTCGGTGGTGAGGTAATAATAAAAGCGCCGGAACGCCGCCTGTCCGATGCGTGCCTCCTTCGCACCGTCACCCCACGGAATGACGCCGTGCCGCGTGCCGAGGCCGGCCATCGGGCCGAAATGGTAAGTGTCCACCTCGCCGGTCTGGCGCGTCATCGCCTCGGCCAGCCGGAAAATGTCCGCGCGGCCCGTGCGGAGAAATGAATACCAGAGCCACGAATCGGTTCCCAACTCGGAGTTGTCCCACGCCATGCCGCCGAGGTCGTAACGCCAGACGTGGCGCGCGTTGTCGAAGGAGTGCATCACGTTGCCGTAGGTCCAGAACCCATACCAGTCGCGCTGGTCCACCTGGCCGAGATAGAGTTGGAGCGTGGCGTCGAGACCATCCTCGATGGATTTTTTGAAAGGCGTCGAGGTGTCGCGCACGCTCCAGACACCGAACGCATGCGCGTCGTGGTAATATTGGGGCGTGGCGACGAGCATCGTCGGCACCGCGCCCGCCTGCGCCATCGCGGCGGTAGCTGGCCTGGCGGGCACGTTGCCCGACGGCCAAAGCATTAGCTCACTCGTGCGCGCGATGCCGTAGGGCGTGCTCATGCCCTCCTGCACGTCTTCATACGAGGCTTCAAGGCCGTGCGCCTTCGTGTCGTAATGCCGCAGGTCCATCGGCGCAGCTTCGGGCGACCACAGCCACGCGGTGAGCCGCGCGACGGGGCTGGAGGCGTTTTCCACCTGCAACTCGGACGGATAGGACTGCCAGAAATTTTTCACGCCCACGCCCAGCCCGCCGCTCACGTCGCCGACAAACGCGAGGCCCGCCGCGCGCCGCCCCGCCGCCGAGAACAGCCATGTGCTCTGCGGATTGGTGCGTTTCTGAATCGTGAAACCGTCGGGATTGAGCTGGACGAGCTTGAAGTCGTCCCACACCGCCCAGTTGCTGACCATGTTGAGGCCTTGCTGGTTCATCTGCGCGCGGTTCGGCACGCGGCGACCGTCGAGTTGCGCGGGATAAACGTCGTTGCCGCTGGCGTCGGTGACGATGCGCGACGCTCCGGCGCGGCCAATGAGCGGCTGGATCGGCTCGGCCCAAAGGCCGTCGCCCTCGCCGGAGAAACGCACATGGCGGTTCTGGATCTCCTCGCGCATCGGCACGGCGAACGTGACGCCGAGGCCGTGAATAAAATCCTTCGACTGGTCGCCATCGAAGAAAATGGTGTGCACCATCCGCACCGACGCCTCGCCCGAGTAGAAATACAGCCGCACGTTGAACGGCAGCCACTCGCGGCCCGACTTCACACCCTTGTGGACGCCCTCAAACTTCACCACCGCGCGCACCGGGCCGGACTGCTCGACGGTGACTTTTTTTACGAGGCTCACGAACTTCTCGCGCGGCTGCACCTCATCGGCGCTGCCTTCGGGACCGTTCTGCAAAATGCACACAAGCTGCCCCGCGCCGGCGACCGCGCGGCCATCAACCGTCATCGAATCCACGAGGTTCTCGCCGCCCGCAAGCGGGATGGAGCAGATGAGCGCGCCGGTATCCACGACGATGGACTTGCCGTCATCTGTGACCTTCACCGCACCGGAGGCTTTGGACGCGCCCGTGGACAAAGTAACCGGGCCGGACAGTCCGGCGGGGACGACCGTGGCAAAGCCGCTCCATTTGAGCGAGCCATCCGGCCAGTAAGCCAGCGGCCACGATTGCACGGGCAGGTTCGTGCCCTGCGCGCCCAGGCTGAAAGCCGCGTCGCGCCTGACCGCGCCCTGCGGCCAGGGCACGCCAAAGCTCACGCCGGAATCAAGCGCCGGGGCTTTTCCATCCAGCAAGTTCAGGGAAACATCCGCGGCATTTGCCAGCGGCATGGCGGCAAGGGCGGCGGCCATGAAAAATCCAACCCGCCGGAGCCGGCCATATTTTGAAAACAGTTTTTTAACCGCGTTGAAATTTGGATTCATCGGCTGAAGTTGAATTTTAGAAGGGAAGAAGTCCATCATAATTTTTGAGCCGCAACCGGCGGATGCGTTGTTCAAACAGAATGACCACCCCACTTGAAATTGAAGGACGACGGCTGCCGGCCAAGGGTTCTTTTCCAGATGGGACGCCCTTTGGGAATTTTTCATCACCTCATCGGAGATCTGGATCCGCGCTTGACATTCTTCCGACCGATCTTTATTATTGATATATCAGTAAATGAAAGTCCGGCCTCTTTCCAACTCGAGCCGCGTTGCGGCTACGACACCGATTCCGGCCGAATGAACTGTCACCACCACAAAACATCCACGCCATGAAAATTGTCCACCTGTCCATTCTCCTCGCGCTCGGCGCGTCCGCTGCTCTGAAATGTCGTTCCGCCGATGCGGCCACAAATGCGCCGGTTTCCGCAGCAACCGCCGCGGCGACCAACGCCATTTCCTACGCGCCCGCCGTGCTGCCCGGCAAGGGACTGGCGCAGCATCCGTTTCTTTACACCGGCGAGTGGGATTATCGTGGCAACCGTGACCAGACCATTTTCGTCGTCCGCGACGGCAAGGTGGCGTGGACCTATTCGATTCCGATCAATTATACCAATGGAACCAACGTCACGCTTCAGGAACTGGGCGACGCCACGATGCTTTCCAACGGCAACATCGTTTTCTGCCGCAAAGTCGGCGCGAGCGAAATCACGCCGGACAAGAAGATCATCTGGAACCTGGACGCGCCTCAAGGCACAGAGATTCATTCCATCCAGCCGATCGGCCTTGACCGCGTGCTCGTGACGCAAAACGGCAATCCGGCGAAGTTGATGCTCATCAACACCGGCACCGGCAAAACGGAAAAGGAATTCACGTTCCCGGTGTTGAATCCGGGAGCCAGCCCGCACGTCCAATTCCGCCGGGTGCATGAGACGAAGGAGGGAACGTTCCTCGCGGCGCATTTGCGGGATGGCAAAGTCGTGGAATATGACGCGAACTTCAAAGAAATCTGGTCCTACACGACGTTTCAGCCGTGGTCGGCGACGCGGCTTAAGAACGGCAATACGTTAATTACCGAGGGTCCTCACACCATTCTGGAAGTGAACAAACAGGGCGAAATCGTCTGGCAATTTTCCCAGGAGGACGCGCCGGAATATAAATTCTTTGTTTTTCAGGAGGCGAGCCGTCTCGCCAACGGCGACACGGTGGTTTGCAACTGGTGCCCTTACAACTTGAAGGACCCGAAGACCTGGCCCGGTTCGGTGCAGGTGCTGGAAGTGACGCCGGAGAAAAAAGTCGTCTGGGCGATGAGTGAATGGAAAAATCCCGACCTCGGCCCGGCTTCTTCCATCCAGTTGCTGGATGAACCCGGCGTGCCGGAAGACATGGATCAGCAACGGTGAGTTGTTTGACCGAACTCTGGAAATGTTTCAATTTATGCCTGATTGGAAATCGATCTGCCTCGGCCTGGTGGCCCTGATAACAATCCCCGGCTTTTCCACCGTCGGAAAAAGTCAAACCAACAATCTGACCAGCCTCTTCGATGGCAAAACGCTCGACGGCTGGATTCAAATCCCGCCGGATTCGTGGACGGTCACGAATGGCGTGCTGGCCGACAAGGGCACGGCGCGCGGCGTCCTTTACACAAAAAATGACTATAGTCATTACCGGCTCATGTTCACCGTGCGCCATGTTTCGGGAACCAATCCGGATCACATGGCCTGCGTCCTGTTTTTTTGCACCCGCCCGGAAGAAGGGAAAAAACCGCTGGATGCGCTGGGTGCCGTCCAATTCCAGCCGCCACCTGGTTACGGCTGGGACTACCGCCCGGGTCATAACAACGACGGGAAGGGGGAATTCACATCCCACCCGCATCCCAAATTTGATCCGCACGAATGGAGCCGCGTGGAAATTCTCGTTGACGCTTCCAAGGGAACGGCGCGCATGGCCGTCGCCCAACCGCCCGGCAGCAAGGCGGTTGAAGTGGTGGATTTCCTCGATCCGACCGCCGGCAAAACTGGCCCGTTCGCGATTCAGATTCACAACAAAGGTTTGTTCGACGAATATAAGGACATCGCGGTTGAAGTGGATCCGAAGGACGATGAACTCATCACGGTGAAATGAATATTAAAAGGCGGATTATGACTTGGAAAATATCATTGGCAATTCTCGCATTGTTCACGGGGTTGGCAGCGGCAAGCATGGCAGCGGAGCCGTCCGCCCAGCCAGACGCGCCGGTCCGCATAGACATCGCCCACGCGCCGGCCCCGCTCTTCGATGACCCGGTGTGGCACGCGGCGTGTGACCCCTTTGTCATCTGGAATCCGGTGAGGAAGGAATGGTTCATGTATTACACCCAGCGCCGCGGCACGCTGACTAATTCCATCCGCGTGGATTGGGTTCACGGCACGGCCATCGCCATCGCCACCTCCAAGGACGGCTTGGATTGGAAGTATCAGGGAACCTGCCAGGGCGACCACGATCTTTCAGAGCCGCTCAAGGCCAGTGGGCTTGGGCCGGAGCCGGGCGTGACGTGGTGGGCCCCTTGTCTTCTGTATGAAGGCAATACGCTGCACATGTGGGTCGTGCTCGTGGATGGCGTCTATACCAACTGGCAGGGCCAGAGACATATTGTGCATTTCACCAGCGACGACGGCATGACGTGGAAATACGCCGGCATCTGCAAGCTCAACTCCGAACGCGTGATTGACCCGACGGTCTATAAAATCAAAGACACCTGGTATATGGTCTATAAGGATGAAGCGGCCGGCTCGCACACCTACCGCTCCGAGAGCAAGGACTTGATTGAATGGACCAATCCCCAGCAGACCGACGCCGACGGCAGCCAGGAGGCGCCATTCGTGTTTCATTTCAAGGATTCATACTGGCTGATCGTTGATGGCAGTGGGCTGCGGGTCTATAAATCGCCCAATGGCATTGACCAATGGGAATACAACATGACGGTGCTGGGCGGGAACGACGGCATCCGGCCCAGGGACGGCAGCGTGGGCCACCATCCGGGCATCGTCGTTCAATCAGCACCTGATGGAAGTGAGCAATGCCTGGTTTTTTATTTTACGCAACAGCGCAATCTGACTTGGCTGCAGCTGGCCGAACTTGAAGTGGGCACTGACGGCAAGATGTTTTGCAACCGCAACAAATACGCCCCGGCGGCGCAGCCGGAAAAATGAACAATTGTCCCCGCAACCATCCCATATCAACATGAAAATTCCATTGGCACGCCGTCATTTTCTTAAAACATCCGCGCTCGAGCCTACTTGGGATTCGCTGGAGCAAAATTACAAACTGCCCGACTGGTATGCCAAATATATGCCCGCCTTGAGCGCCTGGGTGCAGAAATTCACCCCGATTTTGGAACCGTATCAAGTGCCGGAAGGAGATCCCCGACGCGCCCGGCCGCCCGGCTGGATCAAGCAAAAAAGCACGCCATACTGAATTCCAATTTATGCTCGCGCGGAAAAAATTAATTTTCAAATTGCTGCCAGTCCTGATTTTTATTTTGACGGCATCGGTTGGGATGGCCGCTTTCGGCAAATTTATTGACGCAACAAAAGCAGGCGTGGTCGGCGATGGTGTAACGGTCAACACGATCGCCATTCAGAAAGCAATTGATGATTGCAGCGCGGACGGCGGCGGAACGATTCAATTTCCGGCAGGCCGCTATCTCACCGGCACGATCCAGATCAAGAACAACGTTACCTTGCGGCTGGAGAAAGACGCCATGTTGCTCGGCAGCACGGATGTCGCCGATTATCACAATCTCGATCCGTTTATTGATGGCAGCGGAAACCCGATGGGTCACGCGTTGATCGTCGCCGTGGATGCCAAAAATGTCGGCATCGAGGGCAAGGGCACCGTGGACGGGCAAAGCCCCGAGTTGAAGGCGAAGCAAAATCCCTACACCATGCGGCCGTTTCTGCTGCGCTGGGTGCGCTGCACCAATGTCACAGTCCAAGATGTCCACCTCACCAATCCGGGCGCGTGGACGCTGAATTTCTACCAGACCAAGGGTGCCGTAATCAAGGGCGTGACCATTCGCAGCCGGGACTTGGGAATGCCCAATAATGACGGCATTAACATTGATTCCAGCGAAAATGTGCGGGTGAGTAATTGCGACGTCGTCAGCGGGGACGACGCGCTGGTCATCAAATCAACCAGCAGCTCCAAGCCGAGCCGCAACATTCAGGCCACCAAATGCAAACTCTCAAGCCGCACCAATGCGATCAAGCTCGGAACGGAATCCATCGGCGGCTTTGAAAATATCTCGGTCACCGACTGCCAGATCACCAACACGAAGATGGCCGGCATCGCCCTTTATTCCGTGGATGGCGGAGATTTGCGCAACGTGACCATCAGCGACATCGCCATGGACGGAGTGGTCGTGCCCATCAGCATCCGGCTCGGCGCGCGTCTGAAGACCTTCCGCGAGGGCGATCAGCCGAGGCAAACGCCCGGCAAACTGCGCGACGTGACGATCAAAAACGTGAGCGCCAAAAATATTGAGATGATCGGCATGCTCATCAATGGAATTCCCGGCTTCCCAGTGGAGGCGCTGACTTTGGAGAATATCCAGCTTGAATTGCCGGGAGGCGGAACAGCGGAGGCTCCCAACGTCCAACTCCCCGAAAACGAAAAGGCCTATCCTGAATTTGACATGTTCGGAAAGTCCATGCCCGCCTACGGCATCTATGCGCGACACATCCATGGCGTAAAATTCCAAAACGTGCGGACTTCTGTGAAAACTCCCGATGCGCGTCCAGCCAGGATTTTTGTTGATGTCGAAGGCGTCACGCCCGCCGGCTTCGCCCCCGCACCGGCAACGACCGCCAAGTGAACGCAATGCCAAGCCAGATTTCTCCGCCCGGCACCCGCTCCACATTGCGCTGGTCCATCGCCTTTCTTGTCAGCGCGGCGATTGCCATCAGCTATCTGGACCGGCAGACGCTGCCGTGGGCGATCAAAGCGATTCAAGCCGACATTCCTTTCAGCAATCAGATCAAGGCGGGCTTGGATTCAGCATTTCTGGCGACCTACGGATTGATGTATCTCGGTGGTGGTTTGCTTTTGGATTGGTTGGGCACGCGGCGCGGATTTTTGTGCATCATGATTTTCTGGTCGCTCGCGTGCGCAAGCCACGGTTTGGCTGGCGGCGTCATCGCGCTCGCGGCCAGTCGCCTGTTGCTTGGAGTTGGCGAAGGCGGCGGTTTCCCGGCGGCCACACGCGCGGTCGCCGAATGGTTTCCAGTCAACGACCGCGCGACGGCGATGGGCATCATCAATGGCGGCACGGCAGTTGGTGCGGTGATTGCGCCGCCGCTCATCGCGCTGGTGCTGACGAATGGCAACTGGCTCGGCCTCGCGCCTTGGCGCTGGGTTTTCTTTCTCACCGGCGCGCTCGGACTGCTATGGACGATTTGGTGGTGGTGCAGTTACCAAACGCCGGAAAATCAAAATAGTGGCACAGGCGTCTCGCCCGTGAGTTCTGAAATACACGGGCAGGATGCCCGTGCCACTTCAAAAATTTCGCTCGCGCAATTGCTTCAACACCGGGAAACCTGGGCGGTCGTGGGCGCAAAGTTTTTGAGCGACGGCGCGTGGTATTTTTATCTGTTCTGGCTGCCGAAGTATTTGTTCGACGCGTTTCAGCTCGACATCAAGACCGCTGGCAGCATTGGCTGGATTCCTTACGCGGCCTCGGGCGTCGGCTGTCTGGTCGGCGGCGGATTTTCGAGCTGGCTGCTCAAGCGCGGCGTTTCCGTCAATTGGTCGCGCAAGCTCGCGCTCGGCGCGAGCGCGGCGCTGATGCCGTGGGTGATGTTCGTGCCGCAACTGCATTCCGTCGGCTGGGTGATTTTTATTTTCAGCCTCGCGTTTTTCGGCCAGCAATCGTGGTCCACGCTGGTTATGATTCTGCCCACGGACATGATTTCCACGCGCGCCGTCGGCACGCTCGCCGGCCTCGTCGGTTTCGGTGGCGCGATGGGCGGCGTGCTGCTCGGCCAGATCGTCGGCTGGCTGCGCGATCACGGTTACAGCTACACACCCGCGCTCGTCATCTCGGGTTCAATGCACATCGCCGCGTTCGTTTTGATTTGTCTCGTCATCCCGAAAATTCAGCCGCTCAAAATTTTAACCACCCCATAATTATCCAATGAAAATCAAAGAAATCCGCACCCGCGTCATCGAATGGCGCGGCAAAACCGTTCCGCTCCCGCCGCATTTTTGCACAAACCCGATGGACGCCGTCTCGCCCATGCTGACGAAATCCACGATGGGCACGTTCACGTTTCACAGCTGGCTCATCGTGGAAATTGTCACCGACACCGGCCTCGTCGGTATCGGCAACGCGGCGCTCTCACCCCGCGTGACCAAAAAGGTCATTGATCTTTATCTCAAGCCGCTGCTCATCGGCGCCGACCCGTGGGACATCGAATTTCTCTGGCAGCACATGTATCGCAAGACAATGGCGTTTGGCCGCAAAGGCATCGGCATGGTCGCCATCAGCGCGGTGGACATCGCGTTGTGGGACATTCTCGGCAAGTCCGCGAAGCAGCCGGTTTATCGCCTGCTCGGCGGGCGCACGAAACCGAAAATTCCCGTCTATGCCAGCCGGCTTTACAGCACACCGCTGGACGAACTCGCGCGCGAATCAAAAAAATATAAAGATGAAGGTTACAAGGCGATGAAGCTGCGTTTCGGCTGGGGCCCGACGGACGGCGCCGAAGGAATGCAGAAAAATCTCGCGCTCGTCCGCACTGTGCGCGAGGCGGTTGGCAACGGCGTGGACATCATGGCCGACGCCTACATGGGCTGGAATCTGGACTACGCCAAACGCATGATTCCGCTGCTCGAACCGCTGAATCTCCGCTGGCTCGAAGAACCGGTCATCCCCGACGACATCCACGGCTACGCGGAACTGAAAAGATTCGGACGCATCCCGATTGCCGGTGGCGAACACGAACACACCATTTACGGTTTCCGCGAACTCATCGAGGCGCGCGCGGTGGATTACATCCAGTTTGACACGAACCGTGTTGGCGGCATTTCGCAGGCGCGCAAGATCGCCGCGCTCGCCGAGGCGCATTCGATTCCGGTGATTCCGCATGCCGGTCAGATGCACAATTACCACATCGTCATGGCAAGCCTGAATTCACCGATGGCTGAATTTTTCCCGCCGGTGGATGTCGAGGTCGGCAACGAACTGTTCTGGTATTGTTTCAATGGCGAACCGACGCCGACGAACGGTTATATTGACCTCGACGAAAACACGCCCGGCCTCGGCCTGACGGTGAACGAAGAGAAGCTGAAAAATTTCGAGGTGATTGAATGACCCGGCTCGTCCAAATTCAAAATGGTGCCATGCGCGCCGTCGCGCTCGTGGAAGAACCGCGCCTGCGTTTGCTCGACGGCGTGAAATCAATTTTTGAATTGGCGCGGGAGGCGGCGGATTCAAAAATTTCGCTCGTTGCTTTGATTCAGAAAAAAGCCGCAGCCGAGTTTTTGGATTACGAAACGATTTACCAAGGCAAATCCGAATGGAAATTGCTGCCGCCAATCAATCATCCCGTCGAACCGGCGCGCTGCCTCGTCTCCGGCACGGGCCTGACGCATCTCGGCAGCGCCGCCAATCGCCAGCGGATGCATGAAGCCAAGGAATCGGAACTCACCGACAGCATGAAAATGTTCCGGCTAGGAGTTGAGGGCGGCAAACCCGCGCCGGGCAAAATCGGCGTCGCGCCCGAATGGTTTTACAAAGGCTGCGGCACGATTCTCCGCGCCCACGGCGAGCCGCTTGAGGTGCCAACCTTCGCGGAAGACGGCGGCGAAGAGGCGGAGATTGCCGGAATTTATTTTGTGGATGCAAATGGGATTCCGAGCCGCATCGGCATGGCCATCGGGAATGAATTTTCCGACCACAAGTTTGAGAAGCACAATTATCTTAATCTTGCCGGCTCGAAAATCCGCAACTGTTCGCTCGGCCCGGAACTGGTGATTGATCCGCAATTTGATTCCGCTTCCGGCACGGTAAAAATCGAGCGCGCCGGAAAAACATTTTGGTCGAAGTCAATTGTCACCGGTGAAAATGAGATGTGCCACAGTCTGCGCAACATCGAGCATCATCATTTCAAATTTGAAACGCATCGGCATCCCGGCGATTTGCATGTCCACTTTTTCGGCGCATGCGCCTTGAGTTTTGGCGACGGCGTGCAGCTTGCCGACGGCGACGTGATGGGAATATCCTTCGCCGGATTTGGCCGCGCGCTCCGCAATCCGTTGCGCGCGGCGCGCGGCGAGGCTACCTTGATCGCGATCAAATCCATGGCCTAATTTTAATTATGAGCAAACCACGCATCGCATTTCTTGGATTGGGAACCATGGGTTCGGGCATGGCCCGACGGCTTTTGGCCAATGGCTTTCCGCTGACGGTTTTCAATCGCAACGTGGAAAAATCAAAACCGTTCGCGGCCCAAGGCGCACAAATCGCAAGATCGCCCCGCGAAGTGGCGGCGCAGTCAAAAGTCATCATCAGCATGCTGGCTGACGACAACGCCTCGCGCACGCTTTGGCTTGGTGGAACTGGCGCACTTGCCGCTGCCACCATCGGCACGGTCTGCATTGAATGCAGCACGGTCACGGTGAATTGGGTGCGCGAATTATCCACCGTGGCCAGCGGGCGTGGTTGTGAGTTTCTCGACGCACCCGTGACCGGCAGCAAAACGCAGGCGGCGGCGGGCGAATTGAATTTTCTGGTCGGCGGCGATGCCGCCACGTTGGAGAAAGTGCGTCCGGTTTTGGCGGCGATGAGCAAAGCCATCGTCCACATTGGCCCGACCGGCAGCGGGTCGTTGCTAAAGCTCATCAACAATTTCGTGTGCGGCGTGCAGGTGGCATCGTTGGCCGAAGCCATGGCGATGATTGAACGCAGCGGGCTTGATCGTGCGAAGGCTTTGGAGATTCTCGCTAACGGCGCGCCGGGCAGCCCGCTGGTGAAAGCCGTTTCCACCCGCATGACCACACCCGATTTCCCGCCGAATTTTCTTTTGCGGCTGATGGCCAAAGACCTCGGTTACGCGATTCAGGAAGGCGGCAAGCTTTCGGTTGAATTGGTGACAGCCAAGGCCGCGTTGGAAGATTTTCAGCGCGCCATCGGTGCCGGACATGGCGAAAAGGACATCGCCGCCGTGGTTGAACCTTTTCGGAAAAGCTGAATCAATTTCAAAAAATCATGCCAACACAACCTGTTTTAATCGCCAGCCAATGGCGCGCGGCCAAAGCCGGTGGAACTTTCCAGGCGGAAAATCCCGCCACCGGAGAAAAGCTACCGGGCGAATTTCCCGTCAGCGCCTGGGCGGATTGCAATGACGCGTTGAACGCCGCCGCCGAAGCTGCGGCTTTTTTGCGCACGCTGCCGCCGGAACAAATCGCACAATTCCTGACGCGTTTCGCTGAACGCATTGAGGCGCGCAAATCCGAACTCGTCGAATCCGCGCACGCCGAAACCGCGCTGCCAAAAGCGCCGCGCCTGGCCGACGTGGAATTGCCGCGCACAACCAACCAATTGCGCCTGGCCGCCGCCGCCGTGCTCGAAGGCTCCTGGGCGTTGCCGACGATTGATTCGAAATCAAACATCCGTTCCGTGCTCGGTCCGCTCGGCCCGGTGCTGGTGTTCGGGCCGAATAATTTCCCGTTCGCCTACAACGGAATCGCGGGCGGCGATTTTGCGGCGGCGATTGCGGCGGGAAATCCCGTCATCGCCAAGGCCCATCCGTGTCATCCGAACACGTCGCGGCTGCTCGCGGAAGAAGCGATTGCGGCGGTGCGCGAAACTGGTTTGCCCGGCGCCACGGTGCAGATGATTTACAACCTCGCGCCGGAGGATGGTTTGCGATTTGTTGCTGATCGCCGTTTAGGTGCGGTTGGATTCACCGGCAGCCGCGCAGCAGGTTTAAAACTCAAATCGGCGGCGGATGCTGTTGGCAAACCGTTTTATGCGGAGCTATCCAGTTTGAATCCGGTGATCATTCTGCCCGGCGCGCTGGCGGAACGCGGCGCGAAAATCGTCGAGGAATTCACCGGGAGCTGCCTGATGGCGAATGGGCAATTTTGCACCAGCCCCGGCCTGACAATTTTGGTTGCCAGCGACGCGGCGGAACAATTCATCGCGGGCGTGAAGGCAAAATTGGAAAGCTCAATGCCGGGAACTTTGCTGTCTTCCGGTGTTGGAAAAAATCTTGCGGCGAGCGTGAAAACTTTGCAGACCGCGGGCGCGGAACTCGTCACCGGCGGTTCGGCTTTGGCGGGAAACAAATTTGCGAACACACTGTTGCGCGTGAGCGGAGAACAATTTCTGGCCGAGCCGGAAAAATTGCAGACCGAGGCGTTTGGAAATACTTCGTTGTTTGTCGTCGCCCGTGATGCCGCGCAGGCCGCGGCGGTGCTCGAACGGCTCGAAGGCAATCTGACGGGTTGTTTTTATTCCGACACGACCGGCAGCGACGATGCGCTCTACGAAAAACTTTTTCCATTGGTGCGTTCGCGCGTCGGGCGTTTGCTCAACGACAAGATGCCGACGGGTGTCGCGGTTTCTCCGGCGATGAATCACGGCGGGCCGTTTCCGGCGACGGGGCATCCGGGATTTACCGCCGTCGGCATTCCGGCGTCGTTGCGGCGCTTTGCCGCATTGCATTGCTATGACAACGTCCGCCCATCGCGCCTGCCCGCCGCGCTCCGCGACAAAAATCCGAACGGTCGCATGTGGCGGCTGATTGATGGCAACTGGTCGCAGGGAGATATTTCCGCATGACAAATTCACTCAATCCCAATTATGAAAACAAAAAACAAAATCAACCGCAGAAAATTCATCCGCACCGCTGTCACGGGCGCAGCCGCAGCCGGCGTTGCCTCGACGCTGCGCCCCATTCAAGTGCTGGTGGCAGCGGTCGAGGAACCCAAATCCGCCGTTTCGGCCAAAATGCCGACGCGTCCGCTTGGTCAGACCGGCCATCAAGTATGCCAGTTCAGTCTTGGCGGCCAGGGTTTGCTGGAAATTCCCGGCCACACCGACGAAGCGGTGGCGATCATCAACCGCGCCATTGATCTTGGAGTCAATTACTGTGATTCCGCCTGGTGGTATGGCAACGGCACAAGCGAGACATACTACGGCGAAGCGCTCAAGACGCGTCGCAAGGATATTTATCTCGCGACCAAATCCGGCGAGCGCACCTATGACGGCGCGATGCGCCAGCTCGACGAATCGCTCAAGCGTCTCCAGACCGACCACCTTGACTGCTGGCAGATGCACAATGTCCGCCTACAGGACGACGTGGACAAAATCTTCGCGGAGAACGGCGCGCTTAAGGCGTTCCAGAAGGCGCGCGATGAAAAAATCACGCGCTTTATCGGCATCACCGGCCATCGCGATCCATTTGTGCTGAAGAAAGCGGTCGAGCAGTTTCCTTTCGACACCATTCTGATGGCGCTCAACGCGGCGGACAAAAATCTACCCGGCACTGGCAATGAGTTTTCCTTCATTGAAAATATTCTGCCGGTCGCCGTGGAGAAAAAGATGGGCATCATCGGCATGAAAGTTCCCGCGCTCGGCAAAATCTTCAAGCCCGGCGGCCTCGCCACAATGGAACAGGCGATGGGATATGTGCTCACCCTGCCGGTCAGCACGCTCGTCATCGGCATCAAGACCATTCCCGAACTCGAGGAAAATGTCCGCATCGCCACCAACTTCAAGCCGCTGACACCCGAAGAGATGACGAAGCTTGAGACGCTGACCAAACCGTATTACGCGGACGCCACGTTTTTCAAACGCGAACGCGGCTATTGAATGTCTCCAGCCGTTCAGCCAAATTCACGACATGAAAACCAAACTTCCATTTGTAATTATTTCAAGCCTGCTGGTCGGCGCTGGATTTGCCCGCGCGCAAGACGCCACAAACAAGCCCGCGATTTTCGTATGTGGCGACTCGACGGCGAAAAATTCCGGCAACGGCAAAAACGGCCAGCCAATGGTAGGCTGGGGAACACCCATCGCGGAATTTTTTGACCCCGCAAAGGCCGTCGTCAAGAACGTCGGTCACGCCGGGAAATCGAGCCTGACCTATTACAACGGCGACTGGCCGAACGTCCTGCCGCAGATCAAGGCCGGCGATTTTGTGCTGCTGGTCTTTGGCATCAACGACGGTGGCACGCCTCCCGGTATCGGCGACGAAACCGTTGCGCGGAACAACCAGCCCGTCCACACTTACGGCTGGTATATGTCGAAGATGGCCACCGATGCGGAGGCGAAAGGCGCGCACGTTATTTTGCTGACCGTCACCACGCGCAACATCTGGAGCAATCCGAAGGTGAAGTTCAACGACGGGACGCCCGCCGGCCCGCTGCCCGCCGACTACGATCCCAAGCAAGATAAAATCGAGCGCGGCACCGCCGGCGGAAAATTCACGCAATGGACGAAGGACGTTGGCGCGAAACTGCATCTTCCTGTTTTCGATCTCACCGATTTCTGCGCCGACAAATACGAGGCGATGGGTCGCGAACAGGTGAACAAACTTTACAGCGACCATAATCACACCTACCTGCCCGGCGCGGAAATTGTCGCGTCCTCAATCGTCTCCGGCCTAAAGGCTCTGGATAAAAGCCCCTTCATCCCGCTGCTTTCGGAAAAGGGCGGGGCAGTCGAAGCCGCCGCCGCCAAATATGTGAGTGATGATCCCGCGCCCGCAAAATAAATTCCAACTCCCATGAAAAACCTTACCCGCCATTTGCTCCTGTTCCTTCTGGCCGCTGCGCCTGTCTTTGCCGCGGACGCTCCGATGGCTTCCGCTCCGGAAATCACAATCAGCGACGTGCCACACAACACGCAGATGGGTAGTCCGCCTGCGCCGACCGGCGCTCCGGGGGGTGGCAGATACTTCCCGCCCATGCCCGCGAATCCCGCGCTGCCGACCTTGTGGATCATCGGCGACTCGACGGTGCGCAACGGAACACTGGGCGACGGCTCCAACCTGAACCAGTGGGGCTGGGGCGCGCCGATTGTGATGGACTTTGACCTTGGTAAAATCAACGTCGTCAACCGCGCGTTCGGCGGCACCAGCAGCCGCAGCTTTTACACCGGTTTCTTCTGGCAGAACCTCCGGCCGCAAATCAAAAAGGGCGATTTCGTCATCGTGCAATTCGGAGCCAACGACAACGGTGCCAAGGGCGCGCTCAAAGGCATAGGCGCGGAGACCCAGGAAAATGCGGGAACCACGGTTCATACCTTCGGCTGGTATTTGGAGCAGTTCGTGAAAGAGACGCGCGCGCAAGGCGCGACGCCGATCATCTGCTCGCTGACGCCGCGCAAGAATTGGACGGCCGACGGCCATTTCCGGCGCGACAACATCACTCACGTCGCGTGGGCGGCTCAAATCGCGAAGACGAACGACGTGCCGTTTGTGGATTTATACGAACTCATCGCGCGCAAGTATGAATCGCTCGGGCGGGAAAAGGTGGATTCCATTTATGTGCCGTCGCCCAAGGAAAATCTCCACACTGGCTGGGACGGCGCGGTCGTCAATGCCGAATGCGTTCTCGCCGGATTGAACGGGCTGAAGGAAAATCCGCTCGCGCCATTCGAGTCCGCGCGCGGCAAGGCGGTCGCGCCCGTCGATCTGACTTCTCCCGCGCCCGCGCTGGCGGACGGCAATAAATAATTTCCCCATGAAAAAAATCGCCCTTGCGGTGTTCGGTATTTTATTTATCGCCAGTGTTTTTGCGGCTGATACCAATGCGCCCGCCCTTTATCTCGACGTGAGCCAGCCGGTGGACAAACGCGTGGCCGACCTCGTCTCGCGCATGACCCTTGAGGAAAAGGCCGAGGCGCTCAACCACGTCGGCCCCACGCTCACGCGCTTCAATCTCCGCGCCGACCAGTGGAACCAATGCCTCAACGGTGTGCAATGGGACCGGCCCACGACGCTGTTCCCTTCGTGCATCGGGATGTCGGCGACGTGGAACACCAATCTTGTTCACGAAGTCGCCAATGCCCTCTCGGATGAAGCCCGCGCGATTTACAACGGCTGGCATCTCGACCCCAACGCGCCCGGCCAGCACAAGGGGCTGATCTACCGCTCCCCGGTCATCAACATCGAGCGAAATCCTTATTGGGGCAGGAATCACGAATCGTGGAGCGAAGACCCGTTTCTCACCGGATGGATGGCGGTCAGTTATGTCGAAGGTTTGCAGGGCGACGACTCGCTCCACCTGAAGATCGCCGCAACGCTGAAGCATTACGCCGTCAACAACGTAGAGACCGGCCGCAAAACCCTCAATGCCACCGTCTCCGAACGTATGTTGCATGAATACTGGCTGCCGCATTTCGAGGAGGCCATCGTCGAGGGCCACGCCGAGTCGGTCATGGCCAGCTACAACGCCATCAACGGCACGCACAACAACATCAACCACTGGCTCCTCACCGACGTGCTAAAAAATAAGTGGCACCACGACGGTTTCGTCGTCTCTGACCTCGGCGGCGTGGGCTCGGTGGCCGCCGACCGCGGGGCGGGGCTGACCGTCGTGGACGCCGTCGCGCAGTCGCTGATGGCCGGTTGCGATTTTTCCGACCGCGAGTTTCAGGCCAACATTCCCGCCGCCGTGCAGGCCGGCAAACTCACGATGGAACGCCTCGACGACGCCGTCACACGCGTCATGCGCGTGCGCATGAAGCTTGGCGAGTTTGACCCGTTCGAGTCCGGCCCATACAGCAAAATCCCGACCTCCGTGATTGACAGCGCCGCACACCGCGCCCTCGCGCTCCAGGTCGCGCAGCAGTCCATCGTGCTGCTGCAAAACCGCGACAGCCTCCTTCCGCTCGACAAGACCAGGCTGAAACGCATCGCCGTCATCGGCCCGCTTGCCGATACCATCGAGATGAACAATTACAACGGCAAATACAGCGTCGCCATCTCGCCGCTCCAGGGACTCAAGGACCGTGCCATGCCCGGCACTGAAATTGTCACTGCCAAGGGCGCCACCCTCGCGGGCGCGGCCAACGCCCCCGCCGCCGACCTGCCCGACGCCATCGCGCTCGCCCGTGACGCCGATGTCGCCATTGTGTTCGTCGGCAGCGACCGCACCATCGAGCAGGAGAACCACGACCGCCGCACGCTCGGACTCGTCGGCAGTCAGGAGGCGCTCGTCAAGGCCGTCGCCGCCGCCAACCCGCGCACCATCGTCGTCCAAATCAATGCCGGCCCACTCACCGTTCCCTGGCTCAAGGACAACGTCCCCGCGATGTTGGAGGCCTGGTGGCCCGGCGAGGAGGGCGGCCACGCGATTGCGGATGTTCTATTTGGCGACGCGAACCCCGCCGGCCGCCTGCCGCACACCGTTTATGCGAACGAAGCCCAAGTGCCGCCGCAGAACGAATACGACATCACCAAAGGTTTCACCTATATGTATGTCAACGGCGAACCGCTTTTCCCCTTTGGCCACGGCTTGAGCTATACGACTTTCAAATATAGCGGCATCAAATTGTCCGCGGACAAAATCAAAGCCGACGGTCAGGTGAATGTCAGCGTGGATGTGACAAACTCCGGCAAGCGGGCGGGCGATGAAGTGGTGCAGCTCTACGTTCATGAGGAAAAAAGCAGCGTGAAGGTTCCAGTGAAGGAACTGCGCGGCTTTCAGCGGATCAGCCTGCAGCCGGGCGAAAAGCAAACGGTTGCATTTACCTTGCCGGCGGCGAAGCTCGCGATCTGGGACGAAACGACGCATGGTTTTGTCGTCGAGCCGGGCGCTTTCGACGTGATGGTCGGCGCTTCCTCGGCGGACATCCGATTGAAAGATCAGATCAATGTGCTTCAGTAATTCTAACTTTTATTCCATGAAAAAACAAATCGCCTTCGCCGTATTGAGTCTTTGTTTGATCAACCAAGTCATCGCGGCTGATTCCGCGACCAACTCACCCGTTGCATTTCCCGTTGCCATCCAGGTTCACGCCGGACAACCGAAAGGCGGCCTGACGCCGATCTGGCGGTTCTTCGGCGCGGACGAGGCGGATTACGCCTATATGCCGGACGGGAAAAAACTTCTCGGCGAACTCGGACAGCTCGGCGGGCCGCAGGTTTATTTTCGCGCGCACCATCTGCTCACGAGCGGCGACGGCGCGTATGCGTTGAAATGGAGTTCGACCAGCGCCTACAAGGAAGACGCGAGCGGCAACCCGGTTTATGACTGGACGATCAACGACAAAATTTTCGACACCTACATCGAACGCGGCGTCAAACCGTATGTGGAAATCGGCTTCATGCCCGAGGCGCTTTCCACGCATCCGCAGGATTATCCGCACAATCCGCCGGTCAAGGAACGCGCGCCCCCAAGCGCCGGCCAGGCTTATCCGCCGAAGGATTACGCGAAGTGGGGCGAACTGGTTTATCAGTGGACAAAACATTGCGTCGAAAAATACGGCGCGGACGAGGTGAACAAATGGTATTGGGAAGTCTGGAACGAGCCGAACATCAGCTACTGGCACGGCACGACGGAGGATTATTGCAAGCTTTACGACTACGCGATTGACGGCGTGCGCCGCGCGCTGCCGACCGCGCGCGTCGGCGGGCCGGAAACGGCGGGCGGCGCGGGCGGAAATTTTTTGCGCGCGTTTCTTGAGCATTGCGCGCACGGAACAAATTACGTCAGCGGAAAAATCGGTTCGCCGCTCGACTTCATTGCGTTTCACGCGAAAGGCTCGACGGTTTATCTGAACGACCACGTCCGCATGGGCATGAGCAGCGCGTTGCGGAACATGAACGACGCGTTCGCCGTCGTCGCCTCGTTTCCGGAATACAAAAAAACGCCGCTCATCATCGGCGAATGCGATCCCGAAGGCTGCGCCGCCTGCACCGGTCCGCAGGAAACCTACCGCAACGGCACGATGTATTCCAGCTACACCGCCGCGACATTTCCGCGCGCGATGGACATCGCGGAACAGCACGGCGTGAATTTGCAGGGTGCGCTGACGTGGGCGTTTGAATTTGAAGACCAGCCGCCGTTCGCCGGATTCCGCGCGCTCGCCAGCGACGGGCTTGATTTGCCGGTGCTGAACCTTTTTCGGATGTTTGCCAAGATGAGCGGCCAGCGTCTCGTGGTGGAAAGCAGCGCGGGCCTGACCGCGGACACCATCCGCGCCCGGAACGTGCGCGAAAATAATCCCGACGTCTCCGCGCTCGCCAGCCTCGACAAAAACAAGCTCGCCGTCCTCGTCTGGCATTATTACGACGACGATGTGCCCGGCCCGGACGCAAACGTGGACCTGGCGCTGGACAACCTGCCGTTTGCAAACGGCGATGTGAAGCTGACGCAATATCGCATTGACGCCAACCACAGCAATTCCTACGAAGCGTGGCTGCGGATGGGTTCGCCGCTGCCGCTGTCGGAAACGCAGTTCGCGGAATTGGAAAAAGCCGGGCAGCTCGCTGAACTGGAACCGCCCAAAAATCTGCGCGTGAACGACGGAAAATTGGATTTGAAATTTCCGCTGCCCCGGCAGGCAGTTGCGTTGCTGGTGCTGACTTGGAATTAAGCCGCTTAATTTGACTGGACACATCAGCGTTTGCCAATGTCAACACGAACCGCACATCTACTGAAAGGTCGAGTTGAAGTGTCCGGTATTACCGGTTGGCCACGCCCGAATCGCACCAGCACGGGATTTGCGGGAAAAGACGCGGTGCTTGCCGCAATGCAACGCCGGCGGCAGAATTGGCCGGTGACAAATGGCATTTATTGTTTAGATTTAAATCCATAATTTGCCATGAAGAAACTGTTCCCGTTCGCAGCCAAATTGTTTGCGTTGTGCGGCTTGCTGCTGTCAACGCTCCCGGCCATTGCCAATCTTCCCGGCGGGAGCACCGGCACCGGGGCGAATGTCACGCTGACGGACAATGGCACCACGGTGACGATTGCCAATGGGATCGTTTCGATTCTTTGCACCAAATCGGGCGCGACCATCAACCAGATCAATTACACTTTCAACAACGGCGGCGGCGCGCAGACGATCAACCTGCTCTCCGGCGGCAACGACGGCGGGCAGTTGTATTGGGAGTTGGGTGGCTTCGGCGGCAGCAGCTTTACCTACACGCTGGTGTCCAATCCGGCAGGCAATGGCGGCAACTACGCCGAGATCAGTTTGTTGAGCACCTCTGCCACGAACGGCACGGTGGAAGTTCATTTTTCCATGCTGCGCGGTTCGCCGGGTTTTTACGTCACCGCGATTTGGGCGCACCGCAGCGGGGACGCGGCGATGGGCATGGGCGAAACCCGCGACAACATTTACGGCGGCTCGATTTTCAACTGGATGAGCGTGGACGCGGCGCGCAACCGGGTGATGGAGGTGTCCGGCGGCTCCGCCATCGGGGTGCAGGGCGCGCCGGTGGAGGTTTCGCTTTGGACGACCGGGATTTACGCCGGGCAATACGAGGATAAATACAAATACGGCGCGGACTTTGGTCTGCAGCGCGTCTGGGGCTGGAGCAGCGTCGGCAGCGGCAAAAAAAATGTCGGGCTGTGGAACATTTCGGGGAGCGTTGAATATTACAACGACGGGCCGATGAAACATGAATTGATGGAGCACATCGGCACGACGTTCCTTAACATGCTCAACGGTGGACATTACGGCGCCAACGGCCAGGATGCAAATTGGGCCACCGGCGAAGTTTGGACAAAAGTTTACGGCCCTTATTTCATCTACTGCAACAACGTCGCCAACACGGTTCCATCGGAAAGTCAGGCGGCGCAGATGCTTTACAGCGATGCCAAGGCGCAGGCTTTGGCGGAGCAGGGAATTGACACCAACGGACTGCCCACCGGCGCGGCTGGCGCGTGGCCTTACTATTGGTTCACGAACGCGAGCTACGCCTCCCTTTCGCAGCGCGGCGCGGTCATAGGACAACTCGTCATTGCCGACAGCGGCAATCCCAACGCCTCCGGTGCCGGCTTGTGGGTTGGATTGGTGCAACAGCCATCCACAACCAAGTCCATTTACGATTTTGAAAAATGGATGAAGCCGTATCAGTTCTGGGTGCATGCGGGCACAAATGGAATTTTCACCATTCCCAATGTCATCGCCGGCAACAATTACACGCTCTATGCCTTCGGCCCCAGCGCGGAGGGAACTTTTCAATCCCAAAACCAAACCGGCGGCAACATGCCGAACACATTCAATCTTCCGGCCTCACCTTTTAGTGTCACCGTCACTGCCGGCGCGACGAACAATCTCGGCGCGGTCACTTGGACGCCGACGCGGGTCGGGCCGACCGTGTTTGAAATCGGTTATCCAAACCGCACCACAAGAAAGTTTCGCCACGGCGACGACTTTTGGGTGGGCGACATCGGGCCCAGTGCGGGCGCGCCCAGTCCGATCTGGACGAAGTTCTTGCAATATCCTTTCGATTTTCCAAGCGGGCCGACCTACACGGTGGGCCAAAGCCGCTGGACGACGGATTGGAATTTTATCCAGCCGCCGGTCGTTAACAGCGCGGGGAATAACAACGGCAGCACTTCGACGATCATTTTCAATCTGCCGGCCGCGCCCAGCGGCACGGGGTCGTTTTACATTGCGCTGTCTTCCGACGATGGCGGCACGTTGGTGATTCAAGTCAACGGCAACAACATTGCCGGCAGCGGGGGTTATAATCCAAATTACAGCGGATCGACGGACGACAGCGACGTAACGGTCCGTGAAAGTGATCACGGGATTTTTTCCGATGCGCGCTTCAGCGTTCCGAGCAGCTATCTGCATCAAGGCCAGAACACGATTACGATCAATATGAGCAAAGGCAGTGGTCACGCGATGTATGACTACCTCCGGCTGGAGTTGCCGGGATATGTGCCGCCAGCGCCCGCGAGCGTGGCCGCTTATGCCGGCAACAATTGCAATTTGATCAGCTGGCCGGCGACGCCCGGTGCGACCAAATACAATGTCCTGCGCTCGACGACCTCCGGCAGTGGTTATGCATCCGTCACCAATGGCGTCATCGGCCCGGTCTGTGGCAGCGGGACGAACAACGCGACCTTCGTTGACACCACCGCGACCAACGGCACGACTTATTATTACGTCGTTCAATCGGTGAATCCCGCCGGCACGAGCGCCAGTTCGCCGCAAAGCGGCGGCGCGACGCCAGACCCCGGCATTTCCACCAGTGCGCCCAGCATGCCGACCGGGTTGTCGGTCACCGGTTCCGGCCATCAAAGCGTGACGCTTGGTTGGAGCGCGTCCTCCGGCGCAAATTTCTATTCAGTTTTCCGCTCGACTTTGGCGAACAGCGGCGGCGGTTCATCGAATGTCTTGAGCACCATTATTCTGAACAACAACACGACCGGCACGAGTTACACGGACACGTCGCCGACGGACGGGAGCATTTACAGTTACTTCGTCACGGCGACCGGCGCGGGTGGCACGAGCAGCAACTCGGCTGCGGTCGCGGTCGTGCCGTTGCCCGCGCCGCCGGCGTCGGCACCCGGCAACGTCCACGTGACGGACACAATTACCAGCAGCAATCAGACGCCAAAGCTCACGTGGTCGGCGGTAAACGGGGCGGTGGGATACATGGTCTTCCGGGCCAACAGCCTGGCGGGGCCGTTCAGTTTTCCTGGCAACTACCTCCAGACCGTGACCGAGACGACCTACACCGATGTCGCTCTGTCGGCGAACACGCTTTACACCTACGTGGTGGTGGCGATGAATGACGCCGGGACTTCGACCAATTCGCTGGTGGTCAGCACGGCGCCGGCGGCGCCGGCCAGTCTGTATGCCTATCCTGCCAATGCCCAGGTCACGTTGACATGGGCCGCCTCGGTCGGGGCTACCAGCTACGTCCTCAAGCGCGGCACGAGCAGCGGCGGTGAGGCCACGACCGTGGCCACGGTGACGAATACCACCTATGCCGATACCAATCTTCTCAATAACACAACTTATTATTATGTGGTCACCGCCGTTGACAGCGGCGGCGCCAGCATTAATTCCCCGGAGGCAAGCACGACTCCCAGCGTGGGAGCCGGGCTGCCCCTGATCTGGAGCGGCGCGGCGAATGCCAACTGGGACATCAACACGACGGCGAACTGGGTCAGCAACGGCGTTTCCGCGCTGTATCAGGACGGCAAGGCGGTGCAGTTTGACGACACGGCCCTGGGCAACACCACGGTGAACGCTTCCGCGACCGTCAGTCCCGCCTCGATTCTGGTCAACAATTCCGCGCTGAACTACACGCTTGCCGGCAGCCCCATCGCCGGTTCGGCCTCGCTGACCAAATCGGGCGGCGGCACGCTCACGCTCACCAACGCGACAACATATGAAAGCTACACCGGGCCAACGGTGGTCAACGGCGGCACTCTGGCGCTTGGATTTGTCAACACGGGCGGCCTTGAGGGAATTTATTTGAGCAGCGGCCTGACCATCAACAATGGCGGCACTGTGGTGATCAACATTGACAATTCCCTGGCCGGGGCAACCTCCGCGCTGGGCAGTCTGCCGGTAACAATCAATGCCGGCGGGATGCTGACCAATGCGCCTTCCGCCAATACCGGAGCCGGAAGTTCATACCATGTCAGAGGCCTGCTGACGTTGAACGGCGGCACCTTGGGCGGTGGCGGCAACAATTCCGGCAACGGAATCAAATACGGCGATTGCGATCTGGACGACGGTGTGGTCGTCAATGGCGGCGTCAACGGTTCCACCATCAACGTCGTGGACCTGATACCGAGCCAGGTGGGCGGAACCATTTTCAATGTGGCCAATGGCAACACGCCGGGTGGCGTGGATTTGAACGTCATGGGCATCACCATCAAAGGCAGCAGCGTGGCTGACACCGGCCTCATCAAGCGAGGCAACGGCACGATGTTGCTGGGCAATTCAGGAAACACGTTCTCCGGTCCGGTCATGATCAGCGGTGGAACGTTGATGGCGGGCACCAACGCGCCCAACGGCGCGGCGGGCGCGCTCGGCAATGCAACTTCCGCCATTACTCTGGGTGACGCGAACACGGTGAGCAGCAATGCCAGTCCGGCATTGTTGATTGACGGCCCGTTCACCGTCGGTCGTCCGGTCATCATCACCAATTTCGCGACGACCGGCACTTACACCATCGGCGGCGGCACCGACGACAACGCGGCGTTCTCAGGCGCCATCACCGTTGACGAGCCGCTGATGATTTCTGAAGTGGCAAACGCCGATGGCAATGCGCTGACCATCAGCGGCGGCATCACCGCTGGCAACAGCGGCTTGAAGACGCTGACGTTTGCCGGTCCGGGCAATGTCAATGTGACGGCGGCCGCAATCGCCAACGGCAGCGGGCAACTGGCGGTCAATGTCACCGGCGGCGTGCTGACGCTTGCGGCGGCCAACAGCTACACCGGCGGCACCACCGTTTCCAATGGCACCTTGCTGGTCAACGGCTCGTTGGCGGCCGGCAGCGTGGTGACAATCGGCGCGGGCGGCACGCTGGGCGGCCCGGGCGTCATCAACGGCACGACAGCGGTGCAAAATGGCGGCACCCTGGCGCCGGGCGGCTCGATTGGCACGCTCACGTTCAACAACACCCTGACGCTGGCGCCGGGCAGCACGAGCATTTTCGAAATCAGCGAATCTCCGCCAACCAACGACGTGGCGAAAGTTTCCGGCGCGCTGACCTGCGGCGGAACCTTGATCGTGACCAATATTGGCACGACCGTGCTCGCCGCCGGCAACAGTTTCAAGCTGTTCAACGCCGCCGGCTACAGCGGCGCGTTCACGAACATGATTCTGCCGCCGTTGCCCGCCGGGCTCGGTTGGAATACGAACACCTTCAACACCAACGGCGTGATTTCGATTGTCATCGCCAGCCAGCCGGTCTTCGGCGGTATTTCGATTTCCGCGGACGGCCTGCTGTTGTCGGGCGGCGGCGGCGTGGCCAACGCGAATTTTTGCCTGCTGGCCTCCACCAACCTGGCCGCGCCGCCGGCCAGTTGGACGCGGGTGCTGACGAACCAGTTTGACGCCAGCGGCAGTTTCAACTTCACCAACGCCGCGGCCCCCAACGCGCCGCAAACTTTTTACTTTCTGCAATTGCAGTGAGCAATGCGTGCTGTCCCGACAAAACAATAGGCAGGGAGCCGTTTTCGTGGCATCATTGCCGGGCCATGAAAATCACGGAAATCCTGATGGCGGAACACGCGGTGTTCCACAATTTGTTTGACCATATCGAAGCCGCCGTGTCGCGGCTGAAGACGCCGGGCGAGGTGAAATTGCTCGCGGCGCTGGTGGACAAGGTCATGGCGCCACACACCAAAACCGAGGACGACCTCTTCATCGAACCGCTGGAGCATTGCTTCGAGCAGATCGGCCAGAATGAAACTTTCCACGCGGAGCACCGGCATATCGAGGAGGCGCTCGCCAGGGTCCACAAGGCGCGGACGCTCAAGGACGCCAAAGAAATCCTGCTCGGCGCCATCGCCGCGTCGCGCGAGCACTTCGACAAGGAGGAGCGCATCGTGTTCCCCCTGGCCGAGCGCGTGTTGAAGGCCAAAACTCTTTCCGATCTCGGCCGGGAATGGTTACAGAAGCGCCAGGCGGCGTTGAAGTAAAGCCGCAGCTACGCGAGCGGTTTCACCGCCGCGTTCACGCCCGCGACGAGCGCGTTCACCCGCATTTGCAGCGGAAAATCTGACGGCGCTTCCAGCGTGTAGCCCTGCCGCGATTTGTTCACGATGAGATAAAACGCCTCCGGCCAGTCGGGCCGCTCGTGCGGCTGGATGGCCGGACGAATGATGCCGCCCTGCGCCACGCGACCCTCGATGATTTCCGATTCGTCAATCGGGCAGATTTCGCGGACGGTGGTTATGATTCTTTCCGCGAGCGACAGCCTGCCATCCGGGTTCTGCTCGTAAAGATAAAAGCCGCGCGATTCCCAGTCCTCGTGCAAACAGAGATAGAAATCAAATTGCGGCTGCTGTTCCAGCCACGCGATGTGCGCGCGAACCTCGGCGGATTGCGGATTCCGGTAATCGCGGTTGAGGTCAATGCCGCCCGCATTTTCGCGGCGGTTCAGCGTGAAGCCGGCTGGATTCAAGCAGGGCAGGAGAAAAACCTCCGCATTCTCCGGCCAGCGGTTTTCCTGAATCATCTTCAGCGCGGCAAGCGGCCCGGCGGGTTCGTCGCCGTGAATGCCGGCGCTGATGTAAATCCGGGCTTCTGGTTTCCGGCCTCCGGCTTCCGGTTCGCGTCGCAACGCGGCGAATTGAAATCCGCCCGCCTCATGAAAGAGTTCCGAACCCCAGCCGTGCGACTGCGCGGCGGTTCCGATTTCGCGCAGCACGGAGCGAATGTCAATGGTCTCGCCGTGATACATGATGGTTTGGGCGCGGAGTGCGCGCGCCTCCGCGCACGGCTGGCTTTTTAATTGCGGCCTTCATCAGAACTTATGAAAGCCGATACGCCAATTCCCATCAAGGAAAAGCCGCTTCACCAGGCGGATTGCGGCTCAATCAGCCGGCACGGTTGCGGAGGCGCGCTGGTTTCTTCCGGCTTGTTTCGGCGGTTCGGGTTGTTAGAATTCACGCATCGAACCGCGCCGCTCAATTCCAGGTTTTCAATTCGAGGTCGCATGGGTTTTACTTGTTCTGGCTGTGGCATGGATCGCCGTCTGTTTTCGATTGGGCGATTTGCCTTTGGAGCAACCCGACGAGGGCAGAAATGCGGAAGTGGCGCGGGAGATGAAGGCGGCGGGCGCGTGGCTGGTGCCCACCTATGACGGCATCGCGTATCTGGACAAACCGGCGTTTTACTTCAAGGCGGTCGCCCTATCGCTGGCGATGTTCGGTGATTCTGAAACCGCCGCGCGTATTCCCTCCGCCGCTTTTGGCATCGGGCTGCTCGCGTTGATTTATATTTTCTGCCGGCGCGAATACGGAGTCCGCTGCGCCGCCCTCGCCGCCGTCGTGCTGGCGACCACGCCGCTTTTTCTGGTGAATGCGCGGACGGTGATTTTTGACATCGCGCTTTGTTTTTTCGTTGTGTCCGCCATTTTCGCCGGCTATCGGGCCGAGGAATCGGCGGGAAGCGTGCGCCGCAACTGGTATCTCCTCGGCGCGGCTGCCGCCGGTTTTGCGACGCTGGTGAAGGGGCCGGTTGGTTTGTTGATTCCCATTCTGGTGTTGCTGGTTTTCAACCGCGTGTTGGGGCGGCGCGGCGTCTGGAAGCGTCTTTTCGCGCCGCTCAACTGGCTGGTGTTTTTTGGCGTCGTGCTGCCGTGGTTCATCGGGCTTTCGCTGGTTCACCCGGACTTTCCGCATTACGGGCTGGTCGAGGAATCATTCCATCGCTTCACGACGACGGCGTTCCATCGGTCCAAGCCGTTTTATTTTTACGGCATCATCGTGATGGGAATGTTTCTGCCGTGGAGCCTGCTGCTGCCGGAGGGTGCCGTCGCGGCGTGGAAATCCCGGCGCAATCTGGCGCGCGCCGACGTTCTCTGCGTCGTCTGGGCGGTGGTGGTGGTGATTTTCTTCTCCTGCTCGAAATCAAAAATGCCGGGTTACATCTTGAGCGTCACAATCGCCTGCGGGATTTTGGCGGCGCGGCTATTTGACCGTGCGCTCGCGGATCCCGGCGGGAGAGACGCGCGGATCACGCGACGTGCGGCGATTGGTTTCGCATCGGCGTGTCTGCTGGCGATGGCGGCGGTGATTTTTCTGTCGTCCCGGACACAACTGCTGGCGCGACCGATTGGAATTTCCGTGGCTGAAGCCGCCCAGTTTCAGCCACACATCATGGCGGCGGCGATTATGCTTCTGCTGTTTGCATTGGTTGCCTTGCTTGCTGCGTTCAAGCACAACGTGAAACTTTGCCTCGCCTGTTTTGTCCTCTTTCCATTGCTGCTGGTGAACGTGAATTACGCGATGCTGGATGTGGTTTTCAGCGCCAAGTCGGCAAGAACGCTGGCGCATCAAATTCCCGCGCTCCCGCCGCAAACGGAGCTGGCCTGTCTGGAATGTTTTCCGAGCGGGCTGACATTTTATCTGGGGCGAACGGCTACGCTGATCACGGCGGACGGAAGTGAACTTACGAGCAATTACATCGCTTACCGTTTGAAGATTGAGAATCCGTGGCCGGCGAATCTGGTTCCCGTCACGGAACTGAATCATTGGCTCGCCGCGCGAAAGCAACCGATATTTCTGCTGGCTCGGCAGGAGGACCGGGGCAGACTTGAGCTGATCGCGGCCAGTCATGGAGCCGTTGTCCAACAATTGACGCCGTTTTATATTGGCGTTCTTTTGCCGTCGTCCTAAATTTTTCGCGATGTGTGGCATTTGCGGCATCGTCAGCGTATCGGAATTTCGAGAGCCGGAATCGGTGCGGCTTTGGACCGACGCGATGTTGGAGGCGCTTTCGCACCGCGGCCCGGATGACACCGGCATCGTCAGTTCAAAATCCTCCGTGCTGGGCGCGACCCGACTGGCCATCCGCGGAACGCATGACGGTCATCAACCGATGGTGGACGAGGCCAGCGGCGTGGTGGCGGTCTGCAATGGCGAGATAGATAATCACAAGGAATTACGCCGCTGGTTGGAGGAACGCGGACGTCCCGTGCGACAGGCCACCGACGTGGCCGTCATTCCCGGTTTGTATCTGGAACTGGGCGAGGCCTTCGCCAGCCGGTTGATCGGCGCATTTGCCATCGCCGTTTGGGATCCGCGGCATCACCGCCTCACTTTGATTCGCGACCGCGCGGGCGAACGTCCGCTCTTCTTCATGCAGAGTTGCGGGAAAACGATTTTTGCCACGGAGATAACCGGCATTATATCCGGCGGCAAATTGCCCACGCCCCTGAACGAAGACGCGCTTCGCCGATACTTGCGGTTCGGTTTTTTTGCCTCGCCCGACACGCCGTTCGCCAACATCCAGAAAGTTCCGCCCGGCGGCATCGTCCAGATTGATCCGCAGGGCATCCGCCATTCGAGATACTGGCGCTGGAACAACATTGAGCTTGCGAAGCAACGTCCTTCCCTTGATTCATTTGACCGAGTCTTTCGGGAAGCAGTCCGGCGGCAAAGCGATGTGGATGTAGATTTCGCGGTCTTTTTGAGCGGTGGCGTTGACTCGTCACTCGTCTCGGCAGTTACGCGGTCGTTGCATCCAAAACGACCGTTGAAAGCTTACACCCTGCGCTTCGAGGAGGAATCGTTCGACGAAGGCAATTTTGCCGCGGATGTCGCGCGCCTGTTGAAAATGGAACCAGTGACCGTCTGGGTTCGACCCGAGGATTTTCGCAGCGGATTGTCGTCGCTGATCCAGATGGTTGGCGAGCCGCTGGCGGACCCGGCATGGCTGCCCACGGCATTGCTGGCGCGGCGGGCGGCGCAGGACGTGCGGCTGGCGCTGGTGGGCGAGGGCGCGGACGAATTTTTCGGCGGCTATCCGACTTATCTCGGCGCCGGCATCGCCGAGCGATACGGACGGCTGCCCGCCTGGCTGCGGTCGGCCTTCCGGCGCTTCATCGAATCGCGTCCTCCCGACGAAAAGAAAGTCACCGTCTCCTATTTGCTGAAGCGATTTGTGCAGGGCGCGGAGTTGGACGGCATGACTCGCCACCAACTTTGGACCTCCAACATCACTCCGCAGATTCTGGCCCGGCTCGGCGTGCCGCCGACGCCTCCGCGCGGCGACGACACTGTCGGCGGCGCGCTGCTGGACCGGGTGCAACGCTGGGATTTGGAAGGTTCACTCGCCGAGGGATTGCTCACCAAGGCCGACCGCGCCAGCATGAGTTCCGCGTTGGAACTGCGCGCACCATTTTTGGACGAGGCGGTCATGACGTTTGCCGCAAGCCTGCCAGTTGGAGAACGCGTCCGGGGTTTTGGCACCAAGGTGTTTTTGAAACGCTATGCCTTGCGCTACCTGCCCAAGTCCATCGTTTATCGCCGCAAGCGTGGGCTGTCCGTGCCCGTCAGCCGCTGGATACGCGGGCCGCTTCAAGAATGGGCGACGGCCGCGCTGGGCAATCCGCGCCTGAGTCAGGCTGGCATTCGCAACCCGGTTCCACTGGAATTGTTGGATGAACACTGCCGCCGCCAGGCCGACCACGGCCGGACGCTGTGGACGTTGATCATGTTGAGCGAATGGCTGGACTGGGTGGCAAAGGAAGAAGCCGCACGGTCAAGTCACATCACGCAGCCCGCGACCTGATTCAGCTTCGGCAAACACGGATTGAGCCATCCACCTCCATTTTGGCGATGAGCGGGAAAACGTCGCGTTGCGAACAGAACGCCACGTCGTCGCGCAATTCGGGAATCGCCAGCAGCCGCCGCGCGTTTTCCGCATGACGAACCGCTCCCAACAAATCCGATTTAGCCTGTGCGTAATCGCGCCGGGCAATTTGAGACGAAATCGAGAAAGCGGGGCGAGCGTTCTCGCGAGCGAGCAATTCGCACAATGCGCCGGCGGCTAGAACATCTTCATCCGCCCGGTTTTCGCCCGTGCCCGCGCACACGAGCAAAATGTTTTTGGAATTGTTCTGGTGAATATATTTGGCCGTCGCGCCGAGATTCAAAAATGCGGCGGCGAGAATTGCTTTCGCGCCAACGCAGGCGCGCAGTGCGCGGGTGCCGTTCGTCGTCGTGGAGACAATGGTTTTGTCCCGAACCTTTTCGGGCGTGTATTCGCGCGGGGAATTGCCGAAATCAAAATCGCCCCCGCCGGTTTGCGCGGCGCGGATTTTCACGCCATCGCGCTCGCCGCCCAGCAAAACGTCCGGCTGTTTCTGCTTGATGGCCAGCGCCTCGGCAATTTCGCAGACGGGGATGATGGCCTTCGCGCCTTGGTGCAGCGCGGTTACGAAAGTGCTCGTCGCCCGCAAAATGTCGAACACGATGCAAACCGTTTCGCGCAAATCGCGCCCGGCAAGCGCGGGCAATTCCGTTGGCGTCAGAATGACTTCGATTTTCATTTTCTGTCGTGGAAATCTTATTTCATTTTCGTCCGCATGAAATAGAAAAGAAATTGCCGCGCGGTTCCGGCTTATCGCTGGTCGTGGCACTCGAACAATTGGAACCACCGCACGGGCCGGCCACGGTAGTCGCCGTGAAAAACACCCAGGCTCTTCACGGTGCGAAACTGGCGAACCAAATCCTCGGGCGGCGAATCCGATACCGACATCGGGTCGCTCGTGCCGGAAACGAGCCCGATCAGATTGACATAAATCGCGTTGTCGCCAGTGCGAAGCCAGTAGCGGTATTCCGGCCAGAAATAAAACTCGGTTATTGGCTGGTCCGCTCCCCAGCAATAAACAATCGGCTGGCCGGGCACGCCGGCCCTGGCCTCGGGAAGGTAAAAAGTAATTTCGCTGGTGGAGGTGTAATCCGGGCAAATAATGAAAACCGGTTTGCCTTCCTTGAGCAGATTCTGCCTCGCTTCGCCAATGACCGTCGCCGTTGCCCGCCAACCGCGCAACCGGCGCAGCGGATCAATGGACATGGGCAGATAATGCCCGGTGACGGCTTTGGCAACATCGGTGTCGGTGAGAAAAATCATCGCGGCCAAACCCACTACCAATCCGGTGTAAAATGCGCGCCGGATCCAGGGCCGTTGCCGGTATTGATCCCAGTAGAGCAACATCACGAACAGCAAAGGCACCACGGCCGGGGCAATCCAGTTCGGCAGGACGCGGGCGTGGAAGGATTGCAGCAGGTAGGCAAAGACCAGCGGCGCGCCCATGCTGAAAAAATAGATCATCCGCGGGTCGCGGGGCCGCGCGCGCCCAAACGCAGTTCCGGCCCAGATCATGCCCGCGAAGAAAACCGGGTTGAGCAGGGCGGCTTCGGAGCCGAGAAAATCAAAGAGATAGCGCGTGGTAAAATTGAAGGCGTGGCCAAAATCCGCCCGCCCGCCGACGTGGGTGATTGTTATCCAGTCGTGCTGCGAGTTCCAGATCAACACCGGCAGGGACAGCAGAGCGTTAATCAGCAGCGCCAGATACGGACCGGGCCGTCGCAGATGGAGCCGCGCGGGCCGCCACAGTCCAAAGAACACCGCCCAACAAAGCAACTGGAACAGCTCCGTGTATTTGCTCAAAAAACCAAGGCCCATCCACAGCCCGACCCAGAGCCAGTGCCGCGTTGCCCCGTCGGGTTGAACCGCGCGCCAGCCTGCCAGCGTTGCCGCCGTCCAGAACATCACGCTCAACGGGTCAATGGTCATCAGGGTCGAGCCGACCATCAACAGCGGGATGGCGTTGGTGATGAGCACCAGCACGAAACCGAACCGCGCGTTGATTTCGCGGGCGCAGAAGCGGAGGCAGAACAATCCGATGATTGCCGAGATGACGGGGGAGAAAAAGCGCACACCGAGATCATTGTCACCCCAAATCGCTGTCCCAAGAAATTGCGTGCAAGCGAGCATCGGCGGTTTGCTGTAGTAGGACAACGCGAGATGCTTGGACTGAATCCAGAACAAGGCCTCATCCGGACTAAGTTCGACCAGGCCGCTGACGATATAGCCCAGACGGAAAAGCAGCAACCCGCCGAGCAGCATCCAACCCAACCGCAGCCATTTCTGGCTGTCGCCGTCCGGTGGACCACTAACCGGTTTGTGGCCGAAAAACCTGGTCACAAACGCACCCCGGGGGTTTTGATTTCGGGTTGAATTAGCCCGGCTCGCAATAAATGCACGGTTGCGCGCATGGTTGACTTTTTGGCTGTGCGATCTTGGTCATGAGTTTATGAAAGCTGGCCTGCGAATGTCCATTAAAGAAAACCTATTTCAATTTTGTCCGCATGTAATGGAAAAGATATTGCTGCGCATAACCGGCGTGCGGGCCAAAATGCCTGGCGGCAAAGTGGCGCAGGCGTTTTTCCGTCGGGCGGCGGCGGGGGAAATAAAGTTGCCGCAGCGCGCGTTCCACCCACACATCCACCGGAAACGCGGAATCAAATCCGTAGGCGAACAGCAAAACGCAGTCGGCGATTTTCCCGCCGACACCGCGCAGTTTCATCAGCTCGGTGCGGGCTTCGGGATATTCCAGCGCGCGGACTTTTTCCAAATTAAATTTGCCTCCGGCGATTTCACGCGCGGCGGCGAGCAGGCTCGATGCGCGAAAACCCATTTTGCAGGCGCGCAATTCGGCTTCGGTCGCAGCGGCGATTTTTTCCGGCGACGGGAATGTGAATTGTAAAGTCCGGCCTGTGGCCGAATCGGGTCGAGCCGCAAGCTCGACGCTGCAACTGCCGATAAGTTCCCCAAACCGTTCGCAGAGCAGGGCGATGATTTGCCGGATTTGGACGATTTGTTTCGTGGAGGACAGGATGAACGACGCGAGACATTCCCACGGCTCCTGGCGCAGCACGCGCAATCCGCGGCACGCGGCGACGGCACGCCGCATCGGCTCGTCGTCCGGAAAAGTTTTCAGCACGGCGGCCAAATCGGTTTCAGTTTGGAGATAATCGCGGAGCCATCGCCAGTCGGCAACCGGCGTGGCGGTTTCGGCGCGGATGACGTCTCCCGTTTGTGTCAATTGCACCCGGCGCGGGCCAATAACGCCGGTCCAGGAATCGTTTTGCTTCCACCAGCGGAAAACCTGGCCGGAGTCGAGTGTCGTGGCAAGGTCGTAATCGCGGACGGGCAGGAATGTTTCCATTGATTTATTTTCAATTCCTGCTCGTCCTCGAATCGTTTCAACCGAGGACAAGAACGAGGAGGAGAAGGACAGGCTCATTTCAAATTGTAGCACGCCCACAGATGTTCGCGATGGAAGACGCGGTCGCCGATCATGATGTCGCGTTCGCCGAGGTCGGTGACGGATTCAAATTCCTGCGCGATGCGCGACGGCAGCTTGTTGGGCGGCGGGGTGGTGCGGTTCAACGGCTCATGCGCCAGCCATTTCCAGAGCCAGTCGCCATCGAGGCGGTAAAGGTTGGCTTCGGAAATGTAAATGGCATTCTGGCCCTGGCGATGTTCGCGGTAATTGTATTCCGGCCAGAAATAAAACTGGTTGGCCGGTTCGTCCGCGTCCACGCAATCAACGAGCGGCTCGGATTTCAGCGCGGCGCGGGCCTGCGGAATATAGAACGAATCCAGCCCAGCGATGCTGTAATGGCTGGCGATGATGAAGGCGGGTTTGCCTTCGGCGGCAAGTTTTTCGCGTTCGGTTTCGTCGAGTGTGGCGGCCGCCTTCCACCCGCGCACGCGGCGCAACGGGTCTTTCTCGCCGGGCAACGGCTGGCCGGCAATTCGGGCGATGAGGTTGCTTTGATACATGATGGCGATTACGAAAATGCCCAGCGCCATGCCGGCGGCGAAAAACGGTTTTGCAACGCGGCGGCGTTCATTCCAATAAACCACCATGAGACAAAACATTGGCAGGATGGAGGGCGCAATCCAGTTCGGCAGAATGCGCGAGTGGAACGACCAGAGCAGATGGCCGAGGAACACCGGCGCGCCCATGCAGAAAAAATAGAGCCAGAGCGGACGTTCGCGGCGGAATTTCCAGAAAACGATCATCGCCAGCAACGCGCCGATGAAGAAAAATGGATTTAACAGTAAAAATTGCACGCCGATGAAATCAGGAAAATAGCGCAAGGCGTCATCTGGTTTCCACTGGCTCTCCAAACCGGCGTTGCCCGCGACATGTTGGGCGGTGATCCAACCGTGTTGCGCATTCCAGATGATCACGGGCAGCGTGCAAATGAGGAAGATCACCAGCGCGAGCCACGGCCCGGGCTTCCGCAAATGAATTCGCGCCGCCGGCCAGAGCGCAAAAAAAATTCCGAAACAAATTATCTGGTAGAACGCGGTGTATTTGCAAAGGAAACCGAGTCCCATCGCCAGGCCGGCGATGAGCCAGTCGCGCGTTTTTCCGTCCGGCTGCGCCGCGCGCCAGCCCGCGACGAACGCCCCGGTCCAGCAGAGGACCAGCGGCGGATCAATCGTCATCAAAATCGTGCCGACGCCGAGCAGCGGTGTGGCGTTGGCGGCGAGCAGCAGCCAGAACGACGGGCGCGCGCCGGCTTCCCGCGCGAGAAAACGCAGCAACATCAGGCTGGTAATTGCGGCGAAGAGCGGCGAGAAAAACCGGACGCCGAATTCCGTGTCGCCGAAAATCGAGGTGCTGGCGAGTTGAATGAACGCGATGCCCGGCGGTTTGCTGTAATACGACAGCGCGGGATGCTTCGACCAGACCCATTGATACGCCTCGTCCTGGCTCAATTCGATGGTGCCGCTGGCGAGATAAATCCAGCGACCAATCAGCGTGGCGAAAATCAACACGCAACCCAATCGCAACCAATGCGAGTCGCGCGATGCGTCTTGAATTTCCGATTTCCGATTTCCGATTTCCGATTGGGAAGATTCTGGATTCTGGATTCTGGATTCTGGATTCAACAAATCCGGCCTTTGCGCGTGCCAGAGCGGAAACCATTTTTCCCCAATGCAGTTCCAGGCGGCTTGCAGCCCGATGACGCCGGCGGCCGCGTAGCCCGCGCCCAAAACCGCGCCGGCCAGAACGTCGCTCGGATAATGCACGCCGTTATAGACGCGCGAAAAGGAAACGGCCAGCGCCATCGGCAGCATGAACCGCCAGCTCCTTGGGTAAAAAAGAAACGCGACCATCGTGGCGGAAAACCAGTTGGCCGCGTGCGCCGACGGCATGGAGCCGGAGGCGGTGCAGCCGAGCCGCCCGATGACATCCGGCAGCGCCATGCACGGTCGCGGCCGGGCGACGGCATGTTTGATGACGTTGATGACGAGCGCGTTGCCCAGCAGGGAGACGAACGCCATCGTCAGCGCGCACAGACGGATGCGGGCGCCGCCAAAAAGGGACGCGACAAAGCCGATGAAGACGGCGAGGACAAACCATTGCATCACGCCGTTGCCGCTCAAGACGGGCATGAGCCGGTCGAAGAACGGATTGCTCAACGACCGGTTGACAAAATGGAACAGCGCGGCGTCAATGGATTGCAGCCAGTGCATCGCCGATAATGTAGCGGGTAACGGAGAATTGGAAAATGGAATTGCGGGAAGCCATCACGGAAGAAAATTCGGTTAATTTCGGATTGACGTTCGGCGTCAATCGGCGTAGCAACCTTGAATATGAACTCGTTCTTCAGCCGATTCGACCGTTTCCCAATTCTCCGCTTAACTGCTGTCCTGTTGATCGCGCTGGCTTTGTGCGACGGGTGCGTTTCAAATACAATTCATGCTGCTGCCCAAAAAATTCATGTCGCGGCCCAGAATGGCGACTTGGAAACGGTCAAAGTGTTGCTCAAAGACAATCCCCGTCTGGTTTTCAGCAAATACAATAACTGGACGCCTTTGCACGATGCGGCGGCTTATGGCCGCTCGGACGTTGCAGAATGCCTGCTGGCCAATGGGGCTGATGTCAACATCAAGCGTGACGACGGTGAAACACCTTTGCTTATAGCGGCGCTTAACGGTCACACGAACGTGACTGAATTGCTGGTGGCTCACGGAGCCGAAGTCAATGCGGCAAATAACTCCGGCCAGACGCCTTTGGAGTTGGCGGCGGATAAGGGTAATAAGGACGTAGTGAAATTGCTGCTGGCACATGGTGCTAAGGTCAATACCAAGGACAAAGCTGGTGTGTCGCCTATGCAAGCGGCGGCGTGTGCGCTAAATGGCCAAACGAACGTGGTGGTATTGCTACTGGCACATGGAGCCGAGGTCAATGTCAGGGATAACTTCGGCGATACGCCTTTACACGAGGCGCTGCGATGGGGCCACAAGGACGTGGCGGAATTGTTACGCCAGAACGGTGGGGTGGACATGACCGGTAATACTACGATTGAGTATGCGATCCAGATTGACGACTTGGGCGCAGTCAAGGTGCTGCTCAACGAAAATCCTGCTCTGGTGTCCAGCAATGCCGTCAATGGCTGGACACCCTTATTCATGGCGGCATGTGGCGGCCACAAGGATGTGACAGAATTATTGCTGGCCAACAAAGCCAAGATCGATGCCAAAGACATCACTGGCCGGACGCCTTTGCACACGGCGACAGAATATGACCACAAGGACGTGGTGGAAGTGCTGCTGGGACATGGGGCGGATATCAATGCCAAGGACAAAAACAGCATGATGCCTTTGCACTTGGCGGCGCTAGACGACCACAAGGGCGTGGCAGAATCGCTGCTGACACATGGGGCCGAGGTCAACGCCAAGGACAACCGAGGCAGGACGCCATTGGATTTGGCAAGTTATCGTGGCATGATGGCACCCGACAAGGATTTGTTGGAATTACTGCGCCAACACGGAGGCACGAATAGTTATCCAAATTTTTTTTCCGGCTTTTATCAACGACGATTGAGCGCACCGGGCTTGCGTCACTGCAAACTGGTGGCGTGGGCTTGCAGCCAGAGCAAATCCGGGTCGTCCGGTGCAACGGATATGAACTTGTAATTTTCGGTGGCGACGCCCGATTGCTGCCGGAATTGGGTGTCCGGGCTTGACCAGCGGTGAAGTTCCGCGTGGCCGTCGGCAAAAGTGACCGGCCCGCCGCCGCCGTGATAATTTGCCGCGACCTCCACCATCGAGGCGTTGACCATGCTGACGCCGAAAAATCCGTCGTCAATGCTGTCGTCGCGTTCGTCAATGAAAACAAAGGCGTCGCTGGCGGACAGCTTCACAAGATCGGTGGTCTTGCGGATGAATTGAAATTGCGTGTCGAGCGGGCGGTTGGTGTAACCCATCCAGCCGTTCATGGAAACGGTGCGCGCCAGCGGAAAAAGTCCGCCACCCTCCCTGACCATGACGCGGCTGGCCGGACAGTGATAAATCGCGGCGGATTTCGAATACTCCCCCAGCGACGCCCATTGCGGGTTCAGGAAAAGGTCGGTGTTGGTGTTGTCGGGATTGCCGGCCAGGGTCGCGTCTTCCCAGCCCGTCGTCCAGTTGAGCGAGCAACGCGCCATGCCGTTGGAACCGGCCTCCTGCCACCAGTTGTTGCCGGGAATGAAATCGTCGTGGTCGGTCACATACATCTGCCACGCGAGTTGCAGTTGCTTCAGGTTGTTTTGGCACTGGATGCCCGTGGCGCGCGCCCTGGCCTTGGAAAGCACCGGCAGCAGCAGCGCCGCGAGGATGGCGACGATGGCGATGACGACCAGGAGTTCGAGGAGGGTGAACGCCGCTGGAAATTGCCGCCCGGTTTTCATGCGGTCGGGACGCGCTCAATAAACCACGATGGAGCGCACCGGCAGCCCCTTCAATTTTTCGCGGCCGTTCAAAAATTTCAACTCGATGAGGAAGCTCGCCTCCAAAATGTGCACGCCGAGGTTTTTCATCAATTCAACCGCGGCGGCGGAGGTCCCGCCGGTGGCCAGCAGATCGTCAATCAACAGCACACGCGCGCCGGGCTGGAGCGCGTCCACATGCATGGCGACGGTGGCGTGGCCGTATTCGAGCGCGTAATCCTGCTCGATGGTCTGGTAGGGCAGCTTGCCTTTTTTGCGGACGGGCACGAAACCGGCGTGCAGCTTGGTGGCGGCGGCGGCGGCGAAGATGAATCCGCGCGCGTCAATGCCCACGACCGCGTCCACCGTGCCGGGTTGGAAGTTTTCCGTCAGCAAATCAATCGAGCCGGCGAACAGCCGCGCGTCGGCCAGCACGGGCGTGATGTCCTTGAACTGGATTCCGGGTTTCGGAAAATCCGGGACGTTGCGGATGGCGTGTTCGATTTCCTTCGGAGTCACGGCAGTCATGGTTGGCATGGGTCAATCTTCCTTTTTTTTGGAGCTTTCGAGTTTTTCAATCATCTTCCGCAGCTTGCGCAGGGCGAGGTTCTGGATTTGCCGGACGCGTTCGCGCGTGACGCCGAATTTCACGCCGACTTCCTCCAAAGTTTTCTCCGGGCCGCCATCGAGGCCGAAGCGGTAGCGCAGAATCGTTGATTCGCGCGCGTCGAGGTGCTTGACCATGTCCTGCAACATGCCGGTGACGGTTTTGTCCTCGAGATTGTCGTAGGGCGAGGTGGCGTTTTCATCCTCGACCACGTCGGAAAAATTATTCGAGTCGTCGTCGCCAATCGGGGCGTCGAGCGACGCGGGGCGAATGGCGGCCAGCCGCATCTGGCGGACGCGGGCGGCGGTCATGTTAAGTTCGTCAGCCAGTTCCTCGTCGGTCGCCTCGCGGCCCAGTTCCTCCTGCAATTTCATCCCGACCCGGCGCATCTTGGAAATTTTGTCCACCAGATGCACGGGCAGGCGGATGGTTTTGGACTGGTTGGCGAGCGCGCGTTTGATGGATTGTTTGATCCACCACGAGCCGTAGGTCGAAAGCTTGCCGCCCTTTTTCGGATCAAACCGCTCGACGGCCTTCATCAGGCCGATGTTGCCCTCGCTGATCAAATCGAGCAGCGGCAGCCCGATGCCCTCGTAATCGCGCGCGATTTTCACCACGAGCCGGAGATTCGCCTTGATCATCAACTCGCGCGCCTTTTTGTCGCCTCGTTTGATTTTGGCGGCCAGGACAATTTCCTCCTGCGGCGTGAGCAATTTCACCTGGCCGATTTCGCGCAGATAAAGCTTGATGGCCGTGTCGCCGTCGTAACGCTCGGATTCCCGCTGGATGATCGCGGTGGTGTCGCCCTCGGCGGCGGGCTTGGCCGGCTCGGTTGGTGGCGATATTGGGGGCGGCGGGAAAGACGGCGTGGAAGGTTTTCCGCGCCGATGAATTTTGATTGCTTTGGATTTTCGCGTCTTCACCGCCATAAACTTCCAAGACGTTAAACGCCAAATCCGCCGCTGCAAGAAAATTAACTATCTCCGGCTGTCGCGCGCGAGGGTGAGCAGATAAAGCAATTGCAAAACCGAACTGACGAGCGCCGCCACGTAAGTGAGCGCCGCGGCATCGAGAACCTTGCTGACGCCAGCGCGTTCGTGCTCGTGCACAAGGCCGAGCCGGAACAATTGCTCCTTCGCGCGGCGGCTCGCGTCGTATTCCACCGGCAGCGTGACGAGCTGGAACAGCGTCATCACGGAAAACAAACCGATGGCAATCCAGATGAACGTCGGAAAAAAGGACCTGAAAATAAAGCCCGCGAAGAAAATTCCCATGTAGGCCATGCTCGCAAATTGCGTCACCGGCACAATGGCCATCCGGAAATTGAACATCCCGTAGGCCGCCTGATGCTGGAGCGCGTGGCCGGATTCATGCGCCGCCACGCCGACCGCCGCCACGGTCTGGCCGTGAAAATTGTCCGACGACAGAAACAGCGCGCGCTTGGTCGGGTCGTAATGGTCGCTCAAATGACCGGGAATTTCCTCCACCGGCACGCTGTTGAGGCCGGCGCGGTCGAGGATTTCGCGCGCGGCTTCCGCGCCGGTCATGCCAGAATCCACCGGCACCCGGCTGTATTTGCCGTAGGCGTGGGACAGCTTGATTTGCGCCCAGATGCCGAGGAGCAATCCGGGAATTGCGAACACCAACCACAATGGATCAAAGAAAAACATAAATTTGTTTCAATTGTTGACAGCGCCTCCGCCGTTTTCATTCAAAGGAACGCGCCGTTCTTGCTGAAATAAAACATAAATTGGTTAAGTCCGCAATGAAGATGAAATCCTATTCTCGATTAGCTTATAATCGGGCAAAATGGGCGCAGCACAGGTCGGTTCCTTCACACGTTTAATCTCTTTCGAGTGCGGACGGCAAACAATACTAACAACAACAAACTTGCGCCCATCGTGCCCGGGATGATCCATCTCGCTTTGTGGGAGTGATTGCGGGCGGTATGCACTGCTTTATCAAAAGCCGCTGCTTTGGCCAGTTCCGCAGGAGGAAGATACTGCTTCCATCCATCGTCCTCGTGATTGACTTCCGGCAGACTTTTTCCAGAAAACAATTCTCCGGATGTAATCGAATTGAATGAGGAGCGGTTTTCATCCAGCTTCATCTCGCCGGAACTGGCAACGTTATAGCTGATCGCTTTGGCCGGAACCCAGATGTCTTTATCAATTTGAATAAACTGCTCCACTTGCATCAGGTCGATCAGGCCAAGTGAGTGGTCAACGTCTGGCACTCCTCGGACAAGCCGTTCGAATTTTGCAAGCATGTATCCGTGTTCAGAATCAAGCCATATTCGAAAAACATTTTGAAATCGGTCTTGCTTGGGAAATTCCAATTGAAACCCGATCATTTTCGAGTCGGTCGGGGATGTGTCCAAAGCACTAATGACTACGCTGTTCGTGTTCAGCGCATCAGTCAGAAAACATCCCTCCTGCCCCATGTGCGGATTGATATATGTCAGATAGTCTGCCCCGGATGCCGACAGCAGCACATCAGCCAATGGTTCGTGGAGGGAAACCGCTGTTTTCCAGTCAATAACACTTGTCTCTAATGGTTTTCCATTCCAGTTCCTTTCAACACGCCGTCCGAAACCGATTGCAAACGCATCACGGTTGGTTTCGACTACTATGATTTTTGGACTATGACTATTTGTCCCTCGTTCATAATCGGAAATCGTAATATTCCAGTCGGAAACTGAAATCGTCACGTCAAAAGATTGTATCTTATGGATGGCCTGCTGAAAGAGAGCGATGGGGTTGTTGGTGGCAGTTTGACCATCAATAGACACGGCCAGCATTGGATACAACGTGCAAACCAGCGCCGCAACCATGTGCCGTGCATTTATCCGTCCGAGAATCCTCATAAATATTGATGCATAACCCGCGATGATCTGACTCCTGCAGCCTAAATTTCCAGCACCTTCTCAAACCGCGTCAGATTTTTCGCGCCGTTGCCCGTAACCAGCGCGACGTCCTCCAGCCGCACGCCGCCGATTTCCGGATAATAAAGCCCCGGCTCGACGGTCACGACATGGCCGGCGCGCAGCTTGCCCGGCGAGGTCGCGCCCAGCCGCGGCGCTTCGTGAATTTCCAAACCCAGCCCGTGGCCCGTGCCGTGGAAAAATCCCTCCATGCGCCCGTCGCGCCGCCCGGTTTTGTAGCCCTGCCGGACAAAAAAATTCTGCACGGATTTGTGGACTTCCGCCGTCGGCGTGTTCGCGCGGATTTTTTCAAAGCCGATTTTTTGTCCGCGCCAGACGGTGTCGTAAAGTTTCTTCACGGCCTCGTTCGCGTGTCCGCGCACGACGGTGCGGGTGATGTCGCCGAAGTAGCCGGTCTTTTGCGAGCGCGGAAAAATGTCAATGATGATCGGCTCGTTGGCGCGCAGCGGGCCGTGGCCGCGTTCGTGCGGGTCGCACGCCTGCCGGCCGCCGGCGACGATGGTGTTCGCCGCCAGGCCGCACGCCTGCAAAATCGCGCAGTCAATCACCGCGCGCAGCTTTTCCGACGTGAGCGGAAGGCCGTGATAAATGAGCTTGCGGTTGCGGCCGATTTTGGAACGGCGCAGGACTTCCATGCCCTCGGCCATGCCGACCTCGGCCATCGTCAGCGCGGCGGAAATTTTCCGGACTTCATCGGCGGATTTGATTTCGCGTTTCGGAAAAACAGCGGCGAGCGGCTTGAGCTTGACGCCGAGCTTTTTCAGTTCTTTGGCCAGGCCCAGCGGAAATGTGTCCGGCACCACGGCGCGGCGGATTTTTTTCTCGCGCAGAATCTGCCGGATGACGCGCGCAAAGCCCGGCGATTTGACGCCGTCGCGCCGAAGTTTCTGCTGGCACGCGCTGAACGACATGACGCGGCAGTGCGGCGCCTGGGCGCGGGCGCGGTCAATTTCCAGGTCGCTCATCACCAGGAGCGGGCGTCCGCCGAAGTTGAGGTAGATGAACGGGTCGGGCACGAACAGGCCGGTGGCGTAAAGCATGTTCGCTTCACGCTCGCTGTCGGCAACGATGAGCAAAGGTTCTGACATTTTTTTAGTCCGCGAATTGCGCGAA